>Ga0114966_10000112_pt1 | contig 75278 bp, 63 predicted proteins | sample M_130207_XF_Meta_FD_87029 | JGI IMG/M metagenome (GOLD analysis project Ga0114966, IMG submission 87029) | Freshwater microbial communities from Lake Montjoie, Canada to study carbon cycling - M_130207_XF_MetaG | ecosystem: Environmental > Aquatic > Freshwater > Lake | place: Lake Montjoie...
AAATGCCAATTGCCAATTGCTGATTGGGGCTGCTGCACGTCCATTCAGCAATCCACAATTCGCCTTCAGCAATTGATGTATGCCTGAGTTCGTCCACCTCCACTTGCACACCGAGTACTCGCTGCTCGACGGCGCCTGCCGTATCGACGAGGTTCTCGATGAGGCGGTGCGGCTCAAGATGCCGGGCATCGCGGTCACCGAGCACGGGAACATGTTCTCGTCGGTGGTGTTCCACGACCATGCACGGGCACGTGGGCTGAATCCGATCCTGGGGTGCGAGGTCTACGTCGCGCCTGGCGACCGCCGCACCAAGAGCGGCGTGCCTGGCGAAACCCAGAACCACCTGGTGCTCCTGGCCGAGACGAACGAGGGGTATCACAACCTCATCAAGCTCGTGTCGTCGGGCTACACCGAGGGGTTCTACTACAAGCCGCGCATCGACAAGGAACTGCTGGCGCAGCACTCCAAGGGACTCATCGGCCTGAGCAGCTGCCTGAAGGGTGAAGTGGCCGAAGGGCTGTCGCACCATCAGGAGAAAAAGGCGATCGAGGCGGCCGCGGCCTACCGCGACATCCTCGGCCCGGAACACTTCTTCCTCGAGATGCAGTGGCACGGCATCGAGGCACAGCGCACGGTGAACAGCGGCCTGCCGGCCATCGCGCGCGACCTCAACCTGCCGCTTGTCTGCACCAACGACGTGCACTACCTGCGCGACACCGATGCGCACGCGCACGACGTGCTGCTGTGCATCGGCACCGGCAAGGGGTTTAACGACCCAAAGCGACTGCGCTACGACGCCAAGCAGTTTTTCCTGAAGACCGCCGAGCAGATGGCGGAGACCTTCAAGGACTTTCCCGATGCCGTCGCGAACACGGTGCGCATCGCGGAGCGCTGCAACGTCCAGCTCCCGAGCGGCGAGAACTTTCTGCCCGACTTCGACGTGCCGATCGGCTTCACGGTCGACAGCTACTTCGACCATGTGACGCGCCAAGGCTTCCAGGCGCGACTGCCACGCTTGCAGCAGCTGAAGGAACAGGGTCGGCTGCGCCACACGATCGACGAGTACGAGCGCCGCCTCGCCTACGAACTCGACATGATCAAGCAGATGAAGTACCCCGGGTACTTCCTGATCACCTGGGACTTCATTCGCTATGCGCGCGAGCAGGGTATTCCGGTCGGGCCTGGCCGCGGTTCGGCGGCCGGCAGCCTCGTGGCCTACTGCCTGCGCATCACCGACGTCGACCCGATCGACTACGACCTCATCTTCGAGCGCTTCCTGAACCCGGAACGCGTGTCGCTGCCCGATATCGACATCGACTTCTGTGAGCGGCGCCGCGGTGAGGTCATCGAGTACGTCACGCGCAAGTACGGCCGCGAGAACGTGGCGCAGATCATCACCTTCGGGACGATGAAGGCGAAGGCCGTCATCAAGGACGTCGGGCGCGCGCTCGAGTGGACCTTCGCCGAAGTCGACAAGGTCGCCAAGCAGATTCCGCCATCACTGGACATGACCCTCGACAAGGCGCTCGAGGAGAACCCGGTGCTGAAGGAGATGGAGGCGACCGATCCGCGGGTGAAGGAACTCTTTGCCGTGGCGCGGCGCCTCGAAGGGATGACGCGGCATGCCTCGGTGCACGCCGCCGGCGTCGTCATCGCGCCCAAGGCGATCACCGAATACGCGCCGCTCTACAAGGGGGCCCGCGACGAAATCGTGACGCAGTGGTCCATGAAGGAGATCGAACGTGTCGGTCTCCTCAAGATGGACTTCCTCGGCCTGAGCACGCTCACGCTCATCTACGACTGCCTGGCCGAGATCAAGCGGACGCTCGGTGTCGTGCTCGACATCGACACCATTCCGCTCGACGATCCCAAGTCGTATCAGGTGTTCCAGGACGGGCAGACCTACGGCATCTTCCAGTTCGAGAGCAGCGGCATGCGCGACATCCTGCGCAAGGCCAAGCCGCAGCGGCTCGAGGACCTGATCGCGTTGAACGCGCTCTATCGTCCCGGCCCGCTGCGCAGCGGCATGGTCGATGACTACATCGCGCGCAAGCAGGGGAAGACCGAGGTCGTCTACGAGTTCGCCGAGCTCGAACCGGTCCTGCAGGACACCTGCGGTGTCATCGCCTATCAGGAACAGGTGATGCGTATCTCCAACGTGCTCGCGGGCTTCTCGCTCGGCGAAGCGGACCTGCTCCGCAAGGCCATGGGCAAGAAGAACCCAGAGGTCATGGCGAAGATGCGCGGCAAGTTCGTCACAGGCGCGGTGGCGAAGGGGCATCCCGAGAAGAAGGCCGTGCACATCTTCGAGCTGATGGAGCACTTCGCCGGCTACGGCTTCAACAAGTCGCACTCGACGGCCTATGCCTACCTCGCCTACCAGACCGCCTATCTGAAGGCCAACTACCCGTGGCACTTCGCGTCGGCGCTGCTCACCATCGAGTCACAGAACACCGAGAAGCTGGCGCTCTACCTCGGTGAAGCGCGCGAACTCGGCATTCCGGTCCTGCCGCCCGACGTGAACGCCAGCGAACTCCGCTTCACGGTGGAGCCGGAGCAGGGGGTCCGCTTCGGCCTGACCGCCATCAAGAACGTCGGCGAGGGGGCCATCGAATCGCTGCTCGCCGTGCGCAAGACGCGGGGCCGTATTACGTCGCTCCACGCGCTCTGCGAAGAACTCGACCTCCGCCTCGCCAATAAGCGCGTCTTCGAGAGCCTGGTCAAGGCCGGCGCGTTCGACTCGCTGGCGAAGGAAGACCCGGCCGTCGCCTCGCTGCCGACGCTGGCGCAGCGCCCGCGGCTCATCGCCGCCATCGATGCCGCCTGCGAGCACGGCCAACGCCATCAGCGCGACAAGAACGAGGGGCAGGCGCAGCTGTTCGGCGGCTTCGGCGGCGACGATGCGCAGGGCGCGACGACGCAGGTGCCGCTGCCGCCCGCGACGCCGTGGACGGAGCAGGAACAGCTCGGGTTCGAGAAGGAAACGCTGGGGCTCTACTGGAGTGGCCACCCCACCGATCACTATGCCGCCGAGCTGAAGGAGTTCGGCGCGCGCACGACCGCCGAACTCGCCACCCAGGAGGTCCGCGCCAAGTCGGACGAGTGGGGCGCTGGCGGCCGCAAGGCGATGGCGGCCGACACGTCGGTGGGCGGCGTCATCGCGACGATGCGCCCGCTGAAGACGAAGAAGGGCGACCGTATGGCCGTGTTCACCCTCGAGGACGCGCACGGCGGTATCGAGGTGCTCTGCTTCCCGGACACGTTCCAGAAGTGCGGTTCTTTCATCGAGACCGGCGCCATGGTGCTGGTCCGCGGCAAGCTCGAGAAGGATGACGAGAACGCGCGCATCCTCGCCACCGAGATCGCCCCAATCGAGACGGTTCTCGAGCGCATTGCCCGCGAGGTCGCCATTTGTGTGAAGGGTCCGGCCGATCGCCACGTATTCGAGGCGCTCGGCGAGATCTTTGCGCGCCATCGCGGCGATCGCCGCGTCACGTTCGACATCGAACTGCCGTCGTCGCCCACACGCCTCCGCGTGCGCGCCGACGTTTCGGCCACGATTCGCGTCCGCCCCTCATCCACCCTCATTGCCGAAATCGAGCAGGTGGTGGGTCCAGGGTCGGTATCGCTCCGGTGAAGCATGCCTCCTGAAACTCTCGACTTCGAAGAACCGGTCGGCGTCCTCATGAAAGAGATCGAGGCGCTCTCGATGCTGCCGCGAACCGATGCGCGCCAGAGCGAGATCGACTCGCTGAAGCGCCGGATCGAGTCGATTCGCAGCGAGCTCTATCACCACCTGACGCCGTGGCAGCGCGTGCTGGTCGCGCGTCATCCCAGCCGGCCGGGTCTGGAGGACTACATCCAGCGCCTGTTCCCGGGCTTTATCGAGATCCACGGCGACCGCCGCTTCGCGGACGATCACGCCATCATGACCGGCTTCGCCGAGTACCGCGGACAGCACGTGCTGCTCGTCGGCCACGTCAAGGGGCGTGACACGAAGGAGAAGATCTTCCGCAACTTCGGCTATGCCAGGCCCGAGGGCTACCGCAAGGCGATGCGGGTGATGAAGACGGCGGAGAAATTCCGCCGGCCAATCATCGTGTTCGTCGATACGCCGGCGGCCTACCCTGGCATCGAATCCGAGGAACGCGGCGTCGCCGAGGCGATTGCCGTCAACCTGCGCGACATGATGCTGCTCGAGACGCCGGTCATCGTCATCGTGAGCGGCGAGGGTGGCAGCGGCGGCGCGCTCGGCATCGCCATCGGCGACCGGGTGCTGATGCAGGAATTCTCGATCTACAGCGTCATTCCGCCGGAGGGTTGCGCCGCACTGGTCTGGCGCGACTCGGGCAAGAAGGCAGAAGCGGCCGAGGCCCTCAAGCTGACCGCGCCAGACCTGCTCGGCTTCCACATCATCGACGAGATCATCAAGGAACCGGTGGGCGGCGCCCACACGGACCCCGACGGCGCCGCTCGCGCCGTCGACGAGGCGCTGCAACGCGTGCTCTCGGAGGTCTCCGCGCTCGACACGCAGACCCGCCTGGATCAGCGCTATAACAAGTTCCGCAGCATGGGCCGTCTCGGCGTCGAGTTCGTCGAAGAAGCGTAAGAGCGCCACCGCGGAGGGCAGTCACTGCGCCCAATGCATAGAGAGCACCGGCTCGACCACCTTGCGTTCGAGGACGACCGCGTCCTCGACGATGAGATCGAGTCGATACCCGGCGTCCACATGAATGTTTCGATAGCGGATTGGAAGCCGCACCTGGGTGTCGACGCGCACGGTGATACTTTCCGTCAGGATGGAATGAAGAAGCACGCTGCCTACTCCGTGGACTCCGCGGTGAGACGACGCCCGCAAGACGGGAGCCAGTACTAGTGGCGACCGTCGCGCCGCGCTGGGACACGCTTGCCTCTGACGATGCCGCGACCGAGCGGCTGGCCTCGGCGCTGTCGATTCCGCCGATCGTGGCGAAGTTGTTGTGCCAGCGTGGCCTCGCCGATCCGGAGCAGGCGCACCGATTCCTCCATCCGTCACTCGACCATCTGCACGACCCGATGGCGCTTGCCGACATGGGCGTGGCAGTGGAACGGATCCTCGGGGCCATCGCCCGGCGCGAGCGCATTGCCATCCACGGCGACTACGACGTCGACGGCGTCACCTCCACGGTGATCCTCCGTCGGGCGCTCGAACTGCTCGGCGGCGACGTCACGCACTTCATCCCCGAGCGCCTGCGCGACGGCTACGGCCTGCAGCCGGCGTCGATCGACCGGTTGCACGCCGAAGGTGTGGTGCTGATCATCTCAGTCGACTGCGGTATTCGCGGCGCCGATGCCGCGCTACGGGCGAAGGCGCTCGGTATCGACCTGATCATCACCGACCATCACGAACCCGACGCCGAATTGCCGGACGCGCTGGCCATCATCAACCCGAAGCGGGTCGACTGCAGCTATCCGGATAAGTATCTCGCCGGCGTCGGTGTGGCGCTGAAGCTGGTGCAGGAAATCTGCCGGCGAAGCGGGCGCGAGGCCTGGCTGCCTGGCTTCATCAAGCTGGCGGCCATCGGCACCCTCGCCGACGTCGTCCCCCTTGTTGGAGAGAACCGCGTCATCGCCAAGGTGGGCCTCGACCTGCTCACGAAGGGGCCGCACAAGGTCGGCCTGCGTGCGCTGCTCGAGGTCTCGGGCCTGACCGGCAAGACCATCGACAGCTATCACATCGGCTTCATGCTTGCGCCACGCGTGAACGCGGCCGGCCGCATGAGCACCCCCGATCTCGCGGCGCGCCTGCTGCTGGCCAACGACGAATCGATGGCCGAGGAAGCCAAGCAGTTGGCGCAACAACTGGACAGCGAGAACGTCCGGCGCCAGGAAGAAGAGGCCGAGATCACCGCGGCCGCCAAGAAGATCGTTCAGACGGACCCCGAGGTTGGTGCGCGCTCGGTGCTGGTGGTGGCCGGCGACGGCTGGCACCGCGGCGTCATCGGCATCGTGGCCTCGAAGCTGGTCGATGCCTTTCACCGGCCGGCCATCGTCCTGTCGATCGAGGACGGCGTGGCACACGGCTCGTGCCGCAGCATCCCGCACTTCGACATGCTGGCGGCGCTCGAGGCGTGTGCGCCCTTCTTCATCCGCTTCGGCGGACACAAGCAGGCAGCCGGTCTCACGATGGACGCGGCCAGGGTGCGCGAGTTCCGCTCGTCGATCAACGATCGGGCTGAAGGTCTGCTCGGGCCCGAGCAGCTGATGCCGCGCCTGCGCATTGATGCCGACCTCGGCTTCCGCGCGATCACCGCCCAGGTGGCGGCCGGCATCGCCTCGCTCGCACCATTTGGTGCCGGCAATCCGAAGCCGATCTTCGCGGCTCGCGGCGTCGAGGTGATCGACGGCCCGCGCAAGCTGAAGGAACGCCACCTGAAGATGTCGCTCCGCCAGGATGGCCGGGTGTTCCGCGCCGTCGCGTGGCGTGCGGCCGAAAAGCAGGAACAGATCGTCGGGAACAAGTCGGCGCTCGACGTGGCCTTCTCGCTCGAACAGAACCAGTACAACGGCCAGACCTACCTCGAGCTGACGCTCGCCGACATCAGGCCGACGCAGCCATGAGGTGGCAGCGGATCGCGCGGCTCGTGCTGGCGATCGTCGGCATTGCCTTCGCCGTCGGCGTCGGCATGACGATGAAGCGCCGGACCACGCCGCAGTCGCAGCCGCCGGTGCCGCGCACCGACCCGACCGCTGTGGTCGAGTCCGAGGGCGGCAGCACCGTGCGCATCAACGGCGAACGCGAGCAGGGGGTGCTCACCTACGAGCGCCTGCTGACCTACGCCAACGGCGCCTCCAAGATGGTTGGCGTCACCATCACCAGCGACCGCAACGGCAAGACGTTCATCGTGAAGGGCGCGGAAGGCCAGGCCGGCGAGAACGAATCGTCGATGGAGCTGACTGGCGGCGTCACGATGGAGGCCAGCGACGGCATGAAGGTGGCCGCCGATCGCGCCTCCTATGCGCGCAGCGAGAACCTGATGCGCATTCCCGGCGCCGTCACATTCTCGCGCGGACGTATGAGCGGCAGCGGCATCGGCCTCGACTACAACCTGCTGCAGGACATCATCGTCATCTCCGACCGGGCCGTGATCGATGTCGCGCCAGACAAGCAAGGCGGCGACACCATGTCGCTGTCGTCGGGAGCCCTCGAGTTCAGGCGGGTCGAGAAGACCATCAGGCTCGATCGCGGCGCGAAGATCCTGCGCGATCAGCAGACGCTCGAAGCCGACCTGGCCGTCGCGCACCTGACGGAGGACGAACGCCTCGAACTGCTGGAACTACGCACCAACTCCCGCCTTACCGGCCAGCCAGGCGCGGCGGGCGGACTGCAGTCCTTGTCGGGGCGTGACATCGACCTGCACTACAACCCGGCAGGGCCTACGCTGCAGCAGGCGGTTATCACCGGCGATGCGGTGGTGCAGCTCGCCGGCGAGCGGCGCCAGCCGGGCCGGCAGATTTCAGCCAACGCGATGAACATCGGCCTCGACGCCGACGGCAGCACCGCCACCACGCTGGTCGCGCGCGACAACGTGAAGGTGACGCTGCCTGGCGAGCCGGGCTCAGCGACGCGCATCATCAACGCGCAGGCGCTCGACGGGACCGGCACACCCGGGCGTGGCCTCACCGGCGCGCACTTCACCGGCAACGTCCAGTTCTCCGAGCGGGGCGGCGGCATCGATCGCGCGGCGCGGTCGCAGGTGATGGACGTCGTCATGGCCCCGGGCTTCGGCGCCCTCGAGGACGCGACGTTCGCTCGCGGCGTTCGCTTCGCCGACGGCCCGATGTTCGCGACGTCGGCGGCGGCGCGCTATGCCCTGAAGCGCGGCGTGCTGGAGCTGACGGGTAGTGAACCTGGCAGCCTCTCGCCGCACGTTCTCAATACCCAGATCGCCGTCGATGCCACGCGGGTTGACATCACGCTCGAAGGGCCGCAGATGCAGGCCACCGGCGCGGTCAAGAGTGTCCTGCAACCCGCAAAGCCAGGGGCGGAGACGAAGGGCGACGGGGCGAAGCTGCCGTCCATGCTGAAATCCGACCAGCCCGTGAACATTACCGCGGATCAACTGGCCTACGACGGCACCGCGTCGCGCGCCGTTTACACGGGCAATGCGCTGCTGTGGCAGGGTGAGACCTCCATCAAGTCGGCCACGTTGACGATCGACAGCAAGACTGGCGACCTGTCGGCCGCCGGCCCGGTCACCACCGCGACCATGCTGCGGCAGAACGACAAGAAGGGGGGCAAGGAGAAGGTGAGCTCCATCGGCACTTCGAAGCAGTTCGCCTATGTCGACGCGGTGCGCAAGGCGACCTACACCGGCGACGCGCACATCACCGGACCACAGGGCGACCTGACGTCGCCGCGGGTCGAGCTGTTCCTGCAACCCTCTGGCGACGAACTCGAACGCGCCGAGGCCTATGACGGCGTCACCCTTCGGGGCGACGGCCGCAAGACGACCGGCGTCAGACTGACCTTCTTTGGCACCGACCAGCGCTACGTCGTGACCGGGTCGCCCGTCACCATCGTCGACGAATGCGGGCGGGAGACCATCGGGCGCACGTTGACCTTCTTCCAAGCCACCGATAGGATTGTCGTCGACGGCAACGAGCAGATTCGCACGCAAACCCGCGGCACCTCGAGCTGTAAGTAGCCTCCACTCACCACCGACGTGGCCACACTCCGCACATTCGATCTCACCAAGTCGTACGGCGGCCGCACGGTGGTCCGCGGCATCAACCTCGACGTGTCGTCTGGGGAGGTGGTCGGGCTACTCGGTCCGAACGGCGCCGGCAAGACCACCACGTTCTATATGACCGTCGGCCTGGTCGCCCCCGACTCGGGGCGCGTCGAGTTGAACGGCATCGACGTCACCGATGATCCGATGTACGTCCGGGCCAGGAAGGGCATCGGCTACCTGCCGCAGGAAGCGTCGATCTTTCGTGGACTCACGGTCGAACAGAACATCCAGGCCATCCTCGAGACGATGAAGGTCGGCGCCGCCGAGCGCCGGCGGCGCACGAAGGAACTGCTGGCCGAACTGAACTTGACGCCGCTGGCCAACTCGATGGCCTACACGCTGTCTGGCGGAGAACGGCGACGGGCGGAAATTACCCGTGCGCTCGTGATGGAACCCAAGTTCATCCTGCTCGACGAGCCGTTTGCCGGCATCGACCCGATTGCCGTCACCGACATTCAGAAGATCATCTTCCACCTGAAAGAGCGGGGCATCGGGGTGCTGATCACGGACCACAACGTCCGCGAGACGCTGCGAATCACCGATCGCGCCTACATCGTCCACGGCGGCGCCATCTTCAAGAGTGGCACCCCCGAAAGTCTTGCGGCCGATGAAGAGGTGCGCCGGATTTATCTCGGGACCGAGTTCCGGTTGGACTAAAGTGGGGCCTTGGAATTGCATGAGTTGAGGCGGGCCGTTGATGAACACACCTTCGTTACGGGTCGGCTCGTTCAGATAGCTCGTTCACGCAACATCGCTTAGCTGACGCGCGATCCAGGCACATGGGTATTCAGCAGAAACTTCACACACGGCTCGTCCAGAAGCTCATTCTGACGCCGTCGCTTCAGCAGGCGATCAAGCTGCTGCCGATGTCGACACTCGAGCTCTCCGATCTGCTCAACCAGGAGATGGTCGAGAACCCCATGCTCGAGGAGGTGCCCACGGAGGAACTGCAGCCAGCCGAGGCCGCGCAGGCCCAGGAAAAGCCCAACGCCGAGCAGCAGGCCGACAAGACCGACACCTGGGACGATCAGGACTACGAGTACTTCTTCGGCGACTACCTCGACGACGGCTACCGCCAGCGGGCTCCGCAGGAAGTGAAGGAACTGCCGCCGATCGAGAACACGCTGTCGACGTCGAGTTCGCTGTCGGACCACCTGATGTGGCAGCTCTCGATGCAGACCGACGACCTGCTGACGCGCGAAATCGGCACGGCGATCATCGGCAATCTCGATGACGACGGTGCGCTGGTGGCCTCACTCGAGGAACTGGCGTCGATGGGTCCGTGGCAGGGTGCCGATGTCGAACGGTCGCTGCGCCTGGTCCAGAGCTTCGACCCGACCGGCGTGGCCGCGCGCGACCTGCAGGAATGCCTGTTGTTGCAACTGCGTCACCTCGGTCTCGAGAACACGCCCACCGAGAAGATCGTCACCGAACACCTGCGCCTCCTCCAGAACCACCAGGTCCCTGAAATTGCCCGCAAGATGGGCATGACGATCGAAGACCTGAAGGAGCATATCGAGGTTATCCGGCACCTCGATCCGAAGCCGGGCAGCCGCTACAACCCGAGCCAGTCGCAGTACGTCATTCCGGACGTCTACGTCATCAAGGTGGAAGAGCAGTATGTGGCGGCCCTGAACGAGGACGGCCTGCCGCAGATGCGCATCAGCCCGGTCTACCGGCGCCTGCTCGACAAGAACAGCGAGAACACCGACGAGACGCGCGCCTACGTGAAGGACAAGTTCCGCTCGGCACTGTGGCTGATCAAGTCGGTGGAGCAGCGCCAGAAGACGATTCACAAGGTCGCCACGAGCATCATCAACTTCCAGCGCGACTTTCTCGACCGCGGCATCGAACATCTCCGTCCGCTAGTGCTGCGCGACGTGGCAAACGACATCGGCATGCACGAGTCGACGGTCAGCCGCGTGGTGACGAACAAGTACATGCACACGCCGCAGGGCGTGTTCGAGATGAAGTACTTCTTCCACAGCGGCATCAGCAGCCAGTACGGCGAGAGCGTCTCGTCCGTGACGATCAAGCAGCGCATCCGCAAAATCATCGAGAACGAAGATCCGCGCAAGCCACTCAGTGACTCGAAGATCGTCAGCATCCTGCAGCGCGAGGGACTGGAACTCGCCCGGCGCACGATTGCCAAGTACCGTGAAGAGCTGAAGATTCCCACGTCGAACCAGCGCAAGGTTCTCTACTAATCCGATTCACCCCTGTGTGCGCGCCACTCCGGTGGTCCGCATACGTTGTGCGGACAGACTGCGACTATGCGACTCGAGCTCACCGGCCGAAAGATCGACATCACCGCCGGCACACGCCGGATCATCGACACGAAGCTCGCCAAGCTCGAACGGTTCATGAACGACGCCGCCGTCTCGGCGCAGGTCGTGATCAGCCGCGAGAAGACCGGGCATCGCGCTGATGTCACCCTGCACGCCCGCGGCGAGCGTTTCCTGCATGGCGACGGCCGCGGCGAAAGCGTGGCGACGGCGATGGCGGAGGCAGTCGACAAGATCGCGCAGCAGGCGCACAAGTTGAAGGGTAAGCTCGAAGGGCGTAAGCGCACGGCGGCCAAGGACGCGCCGCTGCCGATTGAAGTGGCCGACCCGGAACTGCCCAGGGCCGCCGCCAGCCGCACCCGCGTGAAGATGCCGCGCATCTTCAAGGCGAAGCGCCAGACCATCCGCACGATGACGGCGAGCGAGGCGGCCTCGCAGTTGGACGGCGGGGAAGGCGTGGTGCTGTTCCTTGATGCCGAGACCGAGCGGATTGCAGTAGTCTATCGAGCGCCCGGTGGCGACCTGACGCTCATCGAAACCAAGCCGTAATGCGCCGCTGATAGACCAGCCGGGCGGCGCGTCGGGCCGCCCGGGCCGGTGCATTCTCATGTCCCAGAGTTCAGGCGTCACCGTAGGCGCGCTGCTGCAAGGCTGGTCCGAGTACGCCGGCCTTCTGGCCGGCGCCAGTGGGCTGGAGCGCTGCATTACCAGCCCCCACGTCCAGAAAACCGGGCTCGCCCTCGCCGGATTCGACGAGTACCTGCAACCAGGCCGCGTCCTCATTTTCGGGGAAAGCGAAATCCGCTTCCTCGAGAGCCTCACGGCCGAGAACCGGCTGCTGGCGCTTCAGGCTGCGCTCCATCACGACTTTCCCTGCATCCTGATCACCGGCGGCTTCGCGCCGCCCGCCGAACTGACGCTCGTGGCCGAGCGGGCCGGTCTGCCGCTGCTGCGGACGTCCACGGCCACGCCAACCGCGATCGCTAAACTGAGCGCGTGGCTCGGCGATGCGCTGGCCGAGCGTACGGTCGTCCACGGCGTGCTGCTCGACGTCCTCGGCCTCGGCGTGCTGCTGACCGGCGACAGCGGCATTGGCAAGAGCGAGTGCGCGCTCGACCTGATCGTGCGCGGCCATCGCCTGGTGGCCGATGACACGGTCGATGTGAAGCGGCGCACCGACACGATGCTGATCGGCAGTTGCCCGGAACTGACCCGGCACCACATGGAACTGCGGGGGCTCGGCATCATCAACGTGCGCGAGCTCTTCGGCGTGTCGTCCACGCGCTCGTCGAAGCGCATCGAACTGGCCGTCCAGCTGGAACGGTGGGAATCCGGCCGCGAATACGATCGCCTCGGCATCGACGACGTGTTCTTCGATCTGCTCAGCGTCCACATTCCGCTCATCCGGATGCCGGTCGCACCAGGCCGCAACATCGCCATCCTCGTTGAAGTCGCCGCCCGTAACCAGCTGCTGCGCGCCCGCGGTCACCACGCCGCGCGGCTCCTCGCCGAGCGGTTGAACCAGGCGTTGCTGCACGGGCAGGTCGACGCCGCCTCGTCGGCCGACGACGAAGACGACGACGAACACGGAGTCCCCCAGTGAAGTCACGTCCGCCAACTGCGAGCCAGAGCCGTGCGGCTGCGGCCCGGCAACCGTTCATCATCGTCACGGGTCTATCGGGCTCGGGGAAGTCGCAGGCGATCCGGGCGCTCGAGGATCTCGGCCACTTCTGCGTCGACAACCTGCCGTCCGCCCTCATCCCGACACTCGCCCAGCTCGCCGTCCGCGGCGCGTTCGAAAAGGCAGCGATCGTCGCCGACGTCCGCGAGCAGCGGTTCCTCAAGGCCTTCCCGGCGGTCTTCCGCCGCCTGCGCAAGATGGCCCGGCTGAACCCGGTGCTGATCTTCCTCGACGCCACGAACGAATCGCTGGTCCGGCGCTTCAGCGAAACGCGCCGGCCGCACCCAATGGGGCGCGACAAGTCCGTACTCGAGGGCATTCTCGAGGAGCGCGAGGTATTGGCGCCGGTGCGCGCCATGGCCGACGAGATCGTTGACACGTCGGACATGACCGTCCACGAGCTGCGTCAGTTCTTCATGGGGCTGTCGCGCGACCGGGTTCGGGCGCCGCTCGTGGTGAACCTGGTGAGCTTCGGCTTCAAGCACGGCGTACCGGTGGACGCCGACCTGATGTTCGACGTCCGCTGCCTGCCGAATCCGCACTTCGTGCCGACGCTGCGACCGCGCACCGGGCGCGACCAGGCGGTGGCGTCGTTCATCCTGCGCGATCCGGTGTCACGCGCCTTCATCGACAAGCTCGAGGAGTATGTGCGCTTCACGCTGCCGTACTACGTCAGCGAGGGCAAGAGCTACCTCACCATCGCGGTCGGCTGCACCGGCGGACGACACCGCTCGGTCATGCTTGCGGAACGCCTGGGACGGGCGCTGGCCAACGTGGCCGATACCCGGACGCGCGTGAAGCATCGCGACATCCGTCGGAGCACCAAATGATCGGCGTCGTCGTTGTCACCCACGGCCAGCTCGCCACTGAACTGGTCAATGCCGCCGAGATGATCGTCGGCGACCTGCCGCAGTTCACCGCCGTATCGATCGGCTGGCACGAAGACGTGAACGACGCCCGCGAGGATATCGTGCAGGCGATCGAGCGAGTGCAGGCCGATGCCGGCGTGCTCATTCTCACCGACATGTTCGGCGGCACGCCGTCCAACCTCGGTATAACCTTCCTCCAGACGGACAAGGTGGAGGTCATCACCGGGGTGAACCTGCCGATGCTCATCAAGCTGGCCTCGATGAAGGGGGAGAGCAACCTGCTCGCCGTGGCGCGCGAGATGCGCGATGATGGACGGAACGCCATCTGGGTCGCTTCCGACCTGCTGCGTGGCGACAAGACGCCATGACCTCGCGCTCGGTCACCATCGTCAATCAACTGGGTATGCATGCCAGGGCCGCGGCCAGGTTCGTCCAGGCGGCCACGACGTTCCAGTCGCGCATCCTCGTCAGCCGTCAGGGGCGTGAGATGGAAGGCAAGAGCATCATGGGCCTGCTACTGCTGGCGGCGGCTCGCGGCACGCTCATCACCATTACGGCCGACGGCCCCGATGAGGACCGTGCGGTGGCGGAACTTGCGGAACTGGTCTCCGCAGGCTTCGGCGAGGGTACATGCAACGCCTGACGGGGATTGGGGTTTCACCAGGAGTGGTCAGCGGTCGGGCCGTCGTGCTGATGCAGCGGGCGCAGGTACTGCGCTACCGCGTCGCCCCCGAGCGGATTGCCGACGAATTGGTCCGCCTCGACCAGAGCCGCCTGCGATCACGCCAGCAATTACAGGACATTCGCGCCCGCATCGGCCGGCGCCGTGGGCCGGAACTAGCCGCGCTGTTCGACGCGCAGTTGCTGATGCTCGACGACCCGATGCTCGTGCCGCGGGCCGAAGCGCTGGTGCGCGACACGCTGGTGAATGCCGAGTGGGCGGTCCAGCAGGTGTTCGACGAGTTCAGCGCCATCTTCGATGAGATTGCCGACCCGTACCTGCGCGAACGAAAGGGCGACGTCGCCGATCTCGTTGGCCGCCTGAAGATGAACCTGCGGCAGGACGTCTCGTCGCCGCGCGACCTGCTGAGTGCGCTCGAGGAAGCGTCGGTACTGATTGCCGATGAACTGACGCCGTCGCTCGTCGCCCAGGTCGACTGGACCAAGGTGCGTGGCTTCGCGACCGATGCGGGTAGCCGAACCTACCACACCGCCATCCTGGCACGCTCGCTCGAGGTGCCAGCCGTCGTCGGCCTGCACTGCGCGGTCGATCGGATCCAGCCAGGGCAGATGGTGGTCATCGACGGCACCGAGAACGCCATCATCATCGACCCCGACGCGAAGACATTGGCGCTCGCCGAGCGGGCCTCGGCCGACCACCGCCCGGCGCGTCATGGTGAGGGCGACCGCCGCCGTCCGGCGGCCACGGCCGACGGCGTCCGCATCACGCTCGATGCCAACATCGAGTTTGCCGACGATCTCGCCCACGCGCGCTATGCCGGCGCCGAGGGGATCGGCCTCTACCGCTCGGAATTCCTGCTGACCAGCCATCGTGCGCTGCCGACCGAAGACCAGCAGTACGAAATCTATCGCCGGATGCTCGAAGGCATGGCGCCGGGCACGGTCACGGTCCGGACGTTCGACGTGGACGAAGACCAGATGGCTCGGCGCTCCACCGACCCGACGCTCGGGGGCAGCTGGATTTCCGAGGAAGAGCGGGGAAGCCGGCAGGGGCTGCGCGGCCTGCGTCTCAGCCTCACCCGCCCGGAACTGTTCCGCACCCAACTGCGTGCGCTCCTGCGCGCGGCGCGTCACGGGTCACTGCGGATCATGTTCCCGTTCGTCTCTGGAGTGGAGCAGGTGAGGAGCGCGCGCCAACTGGTGTCCGAGACCGCCGCCGAGCTCCAGGCGCACGGGATCGTCGTGCCGCACGTCCCGATCGGGGTAATGATCGAGATCCCGGCCGCCGCCTACACGGCCGACCTCCTCGCACGCGAGGTCGACTTCTTCACGATCGGCACCAACGATCTGATTCAGTACTGCCTGGCGGTCGACCGGGCTGACGAACGGGTGTCACGGCTCTACGAACCGCTGCATCCGGCCATCCTCCGTGTCATATTGACGGTGAGGCGGGCGGCAACTCGGGCACGCATTCCAGTGTCGCTGTGCGGCGAGATGGCGTCGGATCCGGCGCTGCTGACGCTGTTGGTCGGGCTCGGCTTGACCGAATTCAGCATGACGCCTGGCGCGATCGGCGTCGCCAAACAGGTACTATCGGAACTCCGGAGCGACGATCTGCGCGCGCTTGCGCGCCGCGTCCTTCGCCTTCCGACCGTCGACGAAATCGAACAGGAACTGCTGGCGGCACTCGGCCGCTACAGCATCAGGTAACGGGAGGACCGAGAGTGACGACCAGCCAAGTGACGCGTGTGGAGAAGCCCTGGGGCTACGAGCTCCACTGGGCAAAGACGGATCGCTACGTCGGGAAGCTGATCCACATCAACGCGGGCCACGCGCTCAGCCTCCAGTACCACAATCTGAAGGACGAGACGATCTACCTGCAGACCGGGAAGATGCTGTACGAGATCGACATCGACGGCGTCCTCACGAAGCGGGAGATGCTGCCTGGCGACTGCATCCACGTTTCGCCGAAGACGGTGCACCGGATGACCGCGATTCTCGACTGCGATGTGTTCGAGGTGTCGACGCCGGAACTGCACGACGTCGTGCGGCTGGAAGACCGCTACGGGCGGGAAGACAAAACGTAGGACATGCTGATGGCATTGGCTGATTGATGAAGGCGGGCCGGGCGTCCGCGTCGTCGCGGGTTCACCCAGTCAGGGCTTCAGCAATCAGCCTTCAGCCATGGGTAATCGTTAGAACGGAATGTCGTCGTCCGTGAGCGGTTCGGATACGTCGTCGTGGCTGGTGGCGGCAGCGCCGCCGCTGCGGCCTTCGCTGCGCTCGTAGCCGCCACCACCACCACCGCCGCTGCGTGCGCCGCCGCCGCCGCCACCGCTGCCGAGCAGCACGACCTTCTCGCAGCGCACCTTGGTCGACTTCCGCTTCACGCCGTCCTTGTCGGTGTACTCGTCTGTCTGGAGGCGCCCTTCGATGTAGACCTGCTTCCCCTTCACCAGGTACTCACTGAGCGACTCGGCCTGCTTGCCCCACAGGTCGATGTTGTGCCACTCGGTGCGCTCCTGGCGCTGGCCGCCCTTGTCGTTCCACACCTCGGTCGTCGCGATGCTGAACCGCGCGACTGCTGCGCCACCAGGCGTATAGCGAACTTCGGCGTCACGCCCGAGGTTGCCGACCAGAATCACTTTGTTTACGCTGCCCATCGTCGATAAGCCCCTTCAGGAACTCGTACGTTACCGGCTTGCACCGGCGTTCCATCCGGCCATCGGAGCCGGACACAATCCGTCCGCTCGGACGGACACCACCACGCTCGTCTATGGCCGCTGGGCGACCAGTTCCTGCAGCCGCTGCTGGGCCACGGTGGCCGCCACGCTGTCGGGGAAGTTCTTGATCACGAATTCGAACGCCTCGCGGGCCTGAGGCGTCTGCCGGAGGGTCTTCAGCGCGGTGCCTTTACGCACATAGGCATCCGGCACGTCGTTGCTCTTGGGATAGATCCTGATGACGGCGTCAAAGGCGGCAATGGCCGGCTCGTACTTGCCCAACTGCATCTGCGAGTTGCCGATGTGAATCTGGGCGAACGAGGCCTGCGGCGACTGCGGGAACGTCCGCACGTACGACTCGAAGCCAAGGATGGCCAGGTCGTACTGTCCGGCGTAATAGTCGGCCAGCGCGCTATCGAGCAACTTCTGCGGCGACGCGCCGACAGCGGCGGCGCCGGTCGGAGCAGGTAGCTGTGAGGCTGTCGCATCCGTGCCGGTGGCCGACGGATCGCCATTGGGCAGGGCAGCGGGACGCATGCTGCCGATCGCCGTGACCGACTCGCGCAACGCATCGAGTTCCTGCGCGACCGAGCCGACGCGGACGTTGTTGTCGTCAACTTTCTCGCGGACCACCCGCAGGTCGTTGGCCAGCATGTCGATGACAAGCTTCTGGTCGGCGAACAGCTTGCGGTTGGCCGCCGTCTGTTCGTCGATGCGGGTGTTCACCGCCTTGACGGCCTCGGTCATGGCCGCAATCAGGTTTTGCAGTTGCTGCGACTGCTCCTGCAGGATCCGGATATCGGCCATCATCTGGCGCGTTTCCTTGTCCGCGGCGGACAGCGGCGCAGCCATCACGAGGGTCAGCGCGGCGCCGAGAATCGCGCCGGTCATTCGCTTGTTCATAGGCTCACTTTGCCGTGATCACGAAATGGGCACGGCGGTTCTTCGCGTAGGCGGCGTCCTCGTGGGCCGGGTCGAAGGGGAACTCCTTCCCGTAGCTCACAGTGCGCAGCCGGCCCTCCTGGATTCCCAGCGAAATCAGGTAGGCGCGCGCCGCTACTGCACGTCGCTCGCCCAGCGCAAGATTGTACTCGGGCGTACCGCGCTCGTCGCAATGACCTTCGATGGTCACGGACCAGGCGGCATTCGACTTCATCAGCGTGGCGTTGTCGGTGAGCGCGCGCTGCGACTCGGCGCTGAGTTCACTGCTATCCAACTCGAAAAATGCCGGTTTGAGCGGCGAGTTGCGGTTCAGGTCGTCGAGCGACGAGGCGTTGATCCGTTCATCGCGCAGCGGCTCGGCCGGCACGACGGTCGGCTCGGCTACCGGCACTGGCGGCGACGGCGGACGGGTTGCCGTGCTTCCGGCCCCAGCGATCGGCGGCGGGGGGGGCGCGGGACGCGCCACCGGCGACTTCTTTCCGCCACCGGCGATCATCGCAAGCGATATCAACATCAGCACGGCAAGCGCGCCCTTCGACCACATTCCTCGCATCTGGTTCATCTCCTCGGATTCGGTTGCGCGCGTGTTACTTGGACCAGTCGGGCTGGAAGTTGTTACCCGCGCGCGTCATCTGGCGCAGGTCCTTCCCGTCTCTGGCAATGGTAAAAATCTGCGATTTCCCAGACCGGGTGGACATGAACGCAATGTGCCGGCCGTTCGCGGAGAACGACGGGCTTTCGTTCGTACCTTCACCGAAGGTGAGTTGGCGCACCTGCCCGGTGGCCAGTTCCATCACCTTGATGTCGTTGCCGGGGCCGGTGCGTGCGGTATACGCCACTTCGTTGTACGGCGCCGGCGACCAGGTGGGGCGGTCAGCATACGGCTCGCGCGTCAACTGACGCAGGCCGAGACCGTCGACGCCGATGATGTAAATCTGGGGCGTGCCAGTGCGGTCGGACGTGAACGCAATCTGGGTGCCGGTTGGCGACCAGGTCGGCGTGCTGTCGATCGCCGTGTTCGTGGTCAGACGCCGGACGTTTGACCCGTCGCGATTCGAAACATAGAGTTCCGAATTGCCGTCGCGGGTTGAGCTGAACGAGATGCGGGTGCCGTCGGGCGACCAGGCTGGCAGCCAGTTCTGGCCGGCACTCTTGGTCGGTTCCTCGAGCGTCCCCTGATAGATGTTCGAGATGAAGATCGTCGGCGCGCCACGCCGGTACGACGTGTAGGCGATGGAACGCCCGTCTGGCGACCAGGTTGACGTGATATTCAGCGAGCGCTGCGTCGTGACGCGCCGCGGGTTCTCGCCGTCGTAGTCGGAGATGTAGATCTCCTTCACCCCGCGGCTCTCGACCGTGCCGGTCATGCGCTCGCCGTCGCGGTCGGAATTGAAGGTCAGCTTGCTGCGGGCCACGCCGCGCAGCGCCCGCTGCTGCTGGTGGATCTCGTCGGCAATGGTGTGGGCATAGAGCCGCTTGTTTGCGACCGATCCGCTGTATTCGCGGGCGAACGCCGGCTGCCGGCTCCGAACGTTGAAGAGGCGGACCTCGACGCGCACTCCCAACTCGGTCTTCTGGACGGTCCCGACGATGACACCGTCGACGTTGATTTCGCGCCAGCGGTCGAAGGGCACGTCGGCCAGCGAGGTCGCTGCAGGCACGGTGGCCTGAACGTCCTTCGGGATGAGCAAGAACTCCCGCTCGAAATTCAGGTCGTCCCAGAGTACCCGCCCCATCGTCTGGGCGGCATCGATCGTTTCCGCGTCGCGCGACAACGCGATGAAGTCGGGCACCGCAAAGCGCGGGGCGGCCCCGGCCACGTCGCTGCTGATCGTGGTGCTGATTTCGCTCGGCTGCTGGGCGGCTGGCACGGTTGGCTGCTGCGCCTGCGTCGTGACGAGAAGGACGGCCGAAGCCGCGATGACGGGAAGTATCCGTTTCATCGTTTGTATTCGAAATTGAGGTAAACCGTCAGCGTCGGGTTCGGAAACGCCGCCGGAAGGGGCGGCAGTTGCCTGGTGCCGAGGATGCCGCGAAGCGCGGCCGTATCCAGTGCGATGTAACCACTCGTTTTGTCGACCTCGGCGTTCGCGATCGAGCCATCGCGCTGGATGGTGAACTTCACGACGGCCATGCCGGCCACTTCGGCGCGCTGCACCCAGTTGGCGCGAACACGCTCGACCATCGTAATGATGTAGTCGGGGCAGCAGAAGTCGGCGACGTCGAGCCGAGACCCCGACCCCTGTCCGCCGCCTGTCGAGAGTCCGAAGCCCTGCCCGCGTGCGCCAGTCTCAGCAATCGCCGATCCAGGACGGGCTTCGGCGCCGCGCGTCGGTGTCCGGCCACGAGCCTCGTCTGGCGCCTGCTGAATCTTCGGAGCGGGGGCCGCTTTGACCGGCGCCTTGTTCGGCACTGGCACGGTCAGCTCCGGCGCCTTCGCCGCCGGTGGCCGCACGGCCTCGGGTCGTTTGGGCTCGTCCGGGGGCTTCACTTCCTGCACGGCGCGGCCGCCGATGGAGGTGAGGCCGCCGTTGGCCGGCCCTTCATTCGAGCCGCCCAGCGAGATGGTCATTATCGTCTTAGGTTCGGCCCGGTGCGAGTCGAGCCATCCGCCAGGCACCACGATGAATGCGGCGACCAGGACCGCGTGGGCCATCATGGACGCGCCAAGCATCCAGTTGAGGCCCTTCGGCGCGTTCATGCGATTCCGCAGAACGTCCGTGACATCCATCGTCAGCGGTCTCCTGGCGCCTTGGCGACGATGCCGACGTCGGCGACACCGGCGTCCTTGAGGCGGTCCATGATGCTCATGAGGTCCTGCAGTTGGACCGTGCCATCGCCACGCAGATAGACCCGCTTGTCGGTGGCCGATTCCATCTTCTGGCGGACCCGCTCCTGCAACACCTCGACGCGAATCCGCTCGTCACCGAGGAATACCGAGCCGTCCGTACGGAACGATGCCGGCACGGTGACGAAGAGCCGTTCGCCTTCAACCGCGATGGCCCGGCGTGCCACGGGAAGCTTGACGTCGATTCCGCGCTGAATCATCGGCGCCGTGACCATGAAGATGATCAGCAGCACCAGCATCACGTCCACGAGTGGCACGACGTTGATTTCTGCGAGACTCGTCGCCACCCGGCGGCCGCGTCCGCGGCCGCCCGCCGAATCGGCGGGAGCGTGAACCTTGGGCACGTTAGGTGAAGTTCCTCTCCGCGATATTGAGGAACTCCATCGCGAAGTCGTCCATCTGCGACGCCGAGAGACGGACGCGGTTCGAGAAATAGTTGTAGCCGACGACGGCCGGCACGGCCGCCACGAGGCCGAAGGCGGTGGCAATCAGTGCCTCCGCGATGCCTGGCCCAACGGAGGCCAGATTCGTCGAACCGGTTTCCCCGATCATCTGGAACGACATCATGATGCCGACGACAGTTCCGAAGAGCCCCACGAACGGCGCGATGCTCGCCGTGGTCGCCAAGAAGGTAATACGGCTTTCGAGCTTATTCACCTCGACGACCGAGGCGCGCATCAGTGCCCGATCGACCGCAGCGAGGCTCTTCAGAGTCGGACGTGCAGCGGCCGCTCTTGGATTGGCCGCCAGGTCCTCAGGCGAGGCCTGCCGAAGTTGCGCCGTCAACTCGGCGTAGCCGGATTGGAAGAGACCGACCAGCGGGCTTTCGGTCAGAGACCTGCATACCGCCGCCACCTCGGAGAACTTGCTACTCCGCCGGAAGACATCGAGGAAGCTGTTGGACTGCTGTTCCGATCGCCGGAACACCCACAGTTTGTAGAGGATAATGGCCCACGACCCGACTGACATCAACGCCAGGGTGAGGAGAACGGCTTTTGAAATAGGTGTCGACCTGGCCATCAGGCTCAGAATCGACGAATCGGTACCGCCAGACGCGGCACCACTTTCGGCCTGCAATAGCAGGGCGAGGAACGGGCTACCAAGCGTGCGCAAACTGCCCTCCGCATATCAGCTCCGCGCCGCTGGGACAGCGCCACGGGGAGTGCCCCAAACTGACGTCGTGCGGAACTGTAGCACGATGTAAAAATAGCTGTCAAACCTATGTTAGGATTGGAGTTCTCTTCCCGCCGATGCTTCGTTTTCTCACGATCAGACGCCTTGCGGTCATCGACTCCGTTCAGGTCGAGTTCGACCCCGGACTGAACGTCCTCAGCGGCGAGACCGGGGCCGGCAAGTCCATTCTCGTCGAGGCCGTTGGCCTGCTGCTGGGCGGACGCGCGTCTGGCGACCTTGTTCGCACAGGCGAAGACACAGCGACAATCGAGGCCATCTTCGAAATTGGCGGAGAAGAGTGGCTTGTGCGCCGCGAGATTACCGCGCAGGGCCGCAGTCGCGCGTTCATCAACGGTGACCTCACAACCGCTGGCGCACTGAAGGATCTCGCCGACCGGCTCATCGAACTCCACGGCCAGCACGAGCACCAGACGCTGCTCGATCCGACCACGCACCTGGGCGCACTTGACGTCTTCGCCGGCCTGGAACCGGCGAGGGCTGATGTCGCGCAGGCATTTACCGCCTGGCAGGCAGCCACGCAGGAACTGGCACGCCTTCGGAAGGCGGTCGCCGAGCGCGATGCACGCATCGAACTCGCGAGCTTCCAGCTTGCCGAACTCGAGAAGGCGTCGCCACTCCCCGGCGAGGACGAAGAACTCGCCTCGCTGAAGCTCGTGCTCTCCAGTGCCGAACGGGTAGAGCGACTCTGCGAGGAAGGTTACGGCCTTCTGTACGAGCAGGACGGTGCGGTGCTCGCGTCGCTCGGCGGAATATGGCGACGTGTTGGTGAACTGGCAGCGCTCGACCCGGCCTTCCAGCCCTATCTGGACGCACGTGTCGGGATCAAGTCGCAACTGGAAGACCTGGCGGAACACCTGCGCCGCTATGCGGAGAACATCGAGGCATCGCCAGCCAGACTTCAGGAGGTCGAGGACCGCCTCGCGCTGCTCGAGCGACTGAAGAAGAAGCACGGCCCGTCGCTCACCGATGTCATCGCCCGCCGTGATGCGCTCCAGCAAGAACTCGCCGATCTGGAGCAGGGCAGCGACCGTATTGCCGCGCAGGAACAGCTGCGAGCCACGGCCAGCGCTGTCTATCTAGAGCTGGCGACCAGGCTGAGCGCCACCCGCCGCGCTGCTGCCAGCGACTTCAGCCTGGCCATGGAGCGGTTGCTCGGTGAACTTGCCATGGAGCGTACGAGATTCGAGATTCGATTCCTCGACCCCCTCTCGGCGTCGGAGTGGACCGCCAGCGGCATCGATAGGGGCGAGTTCTTCCTGTCGGCCAACCTCGGCGAGGATGTTCGACCACTCGCCAGAATTGTCTCCGGCGGAGAGCTGTCTCGCGTCATGCTGGCGCTTAAGACGCTCATGGCCACCACCCGCTTCGGATTCACGGATACCGACGGTCGTCCGCCGAGCGCCGCCGCCCCAGGCCTGATCTTCGACGAGGTCGATGCGGGCATCGGCGGCCGGGTCGCTGATGTCGTCGGCGCAAACCTCAGGACGCTGGGCTCGGCATTCCAAGTGCTGTGCATCACGCACCTGCCACAGATTGCCGCGTACGCCGACACCCATTTCCTGATCGAGAAACGAGTGGAGCACGGGCGCACGCTCACCACGGTCCGGCGTCTCGACGAAGACGGGCGGGTCGACGAGCTCAGCCGCATGCTGGGCGGCGTCAACATCACGCCGCAACTGAAGGCGTCAGCCCTCGAAATCCTCCGCGAGCGGCAGGGGCAACCGCGCGAAGGGGCGAAAGCGAAAGGCGAATCAAAGGCGAACGGCGAAAGCGAATACCAGGCGAACCCGAAGGCGAAACTCCCAAAGCAGCCGTCACGGCGCACGGACAACTGATATCCCCATGGCACGCAAGTACCTCATCGAAACCTACGGTTGCCAGATGAATGTGCACGACTCCGAGCGCATGGCTGGCCTCCTTGAACAGGCCGGCTACGAGGCCACCAGCGACGCCGCCGACGCGGACGTCGTGGTCATCAACACGTGCAGCGTGCGGGAACACGCCGAAGACAAGCTCTACACCCGCCTGGGCGAACTCCGCGTGCTCGCACAAGAAGGCGGCCACAATCCCATCGTGGCGGTCGCCGGTTGCGTCGCCCAGCAGGAGGGCGAACGCCTGCTCAAACGCTCACCGGGCGTCGCCGATGTCATCATCGGCACCCAGGCCATCAAGCGCCTGCCGTTACTGGTGGAGCGCGCACAGGTCACGCGGCGCCCGGCCATCGACCTCGATCCGTTCGAGGACGTGACCTTTCCACTCGGCGTCACGCGCCGCTCGGACCCGGTCAAGGCTTACGTCACCATCATCGAAGGCTGCAACGAGTTCTGCAGTTTCTGCGTGGTTCCGTACACCAGGGGCAACGAGCGGATGCGGCCCAAGGCCGACATCCTCGCCGACGCTCGCGACGCCGCCGCCAGTGGACGCAAGGAACTCCAACTCCTCGGGCAGATCGTCAACCACTACGAGGCGCCGGACGATCCGAATTGCGACTTCACGGCACTGCTCGAAGCCCTCCACGAGATCGACGGCATCGAGCGCATCCGCTTTGCCAGCCCGCACCCGCGGCACTTCTCGCGGCCGTTCCTTGAGGCGATGCGACGACTGCCGAAGATTTGCCGCCACCTGCATCTGCCGGTGCAGTCCGGCTCGAGTCGGATCCTTCAGGCAATGCGCCGGCGCTACAGCCGCGAGAGCTACCTGGAGTTGGTCCACACCATCCGCGAACTCCTGCCTGACGTCGCACTCTCGACGGACATGATCGTGGGGTTCCCCGGCGAGACGGACGCTGACTTCGAGGACACGCTGTCTCTCACCCGCGAGGCGCAGTTCCACAGCATGTTCTCGTTCAAATATTCCCCGAGGCCCAACACCCTCGCCGACAAGAGGATGCCAGACGACGTCCCCGAAGACGAGAAGACGCGCCGCATCGTCGAACTCCAGGCACTACAGCGCACCATTCAGTCGGCGATCAACGCCCGCACGGTCGGGCAGACCGTCCAGGTATTGATCGACGCAGCGAGCCGCCGCATGGACACCGAGCTCTCAGGCCGCACCTCGCAGAATGTCGTCGTAAACCTGCCAGGCCCGGCTGACTGGGTCGGCCGGACAGTGCCCGTGCGTATCGAACGCGCCGGCCCTCACAGCATCTGGGGGCAGGTCAGCCTGACAGACGCACCGGCGGAGCCTACTTTGCAAAACGCGGAGAACTGAAGCACATGCAAATCGAAATGACCATCAAGGGCCTGATGGTGGATCCCATCACCAACACGCCGATCGTGATTCTTCGCGATGCCGACGGGCAGCGAGCACTCCCGATCTGGGTCGGCATTTTCGAGGCGAACGCCATCGCCCTGCAGATCGAAAACGTGGCCACCCCACGGCCGATGACCCACGACCTGCTGCGCAATGTCATCCAGGACCTCAAAGCCACGGTCGAACGAATCGTCGTGTGCGACGTACACGACAACACCTACTACGCCCTGATCTACGTCACCAGAGAAGGCCAGACGATGGCGATCGATGCTCGACCAAGCGATGCCATCGCCTTAGCGCTGCGGACGCGCGCGCCGATCTTCGTCGAGGAGACCGTCTTCGAACACGCCAAGACCGTCGACTTCAACACCGAGAAGCCCGACTCCGATCGACTGCACAAGTGGCTCGAGAGCCTCGACCCTGAGGATCTCGGCAAATACAAGATGTGACCTCCGCGGCAACCAGCATAGAATTCAGCACCCCGTGATTGTCGCCATAGCCAACCAGAAAGGCGGTGTGGGCAAAACCACCACCGCCATCAACCTGGCCGCGGCACTCGCCCTGCGGGGCAAGCGCACGCTGCTTATAGACCTCGACCCTCAGGCCAACAGCACCATGTCGTTCCTCGACATGGCGACTGTGAGCCGGAGTGTCTACGACGCGATCGCTGAACCTGCGATCGCGCTCTCAGATGTCATCATCCAGTCCTCACTCGAGAACCTGGCAATCGCTCCGTCGCGCATCGCGCTGGCGAAACTCGAAGCCAAGTTAGTAGGGGAGATGGATGCGCACTTCCGCCTGAAGGACAAACTTGAGTCGCTCCTGGCTGAATACCCAAACGTGGTCATAGACTGTCCGCCCGCCCTCGGATTGCTGACAGTCAATGCCCTCGTGGCCGCAACGCATCTTCTGATCCCGATCCAGTCGTCCTACTTCGCCCTGGAAGGAACCGACGACCTCCTCGAAACCTTCGAGAAGGTGCGACAGCGGCCGAACCCAGCCCTGAAACTGCTGGGCGTCCTCATCACCATGCACGATAGACGCACCTCATTGGCGCGCGACATCCGCGCACAAATCCAGAAGGTCTTCGGCACGAGTGTGTTCAACACCGTGATCACCAAGAGCGTCAGGCTCGAGGAAAGCCCGGCCTACAAGGAATCAATTTTTACCTTCGCGCCAGATTCTACCGGCGCGGCGGAGTACTACAGACTTTGTGAGGAGGTCATCGACCGTGTCTAGACGAGGCCTACCCGTCTCGATTGCGATGCGCCACGACGAGCATTACGTGGAAGCGCTCGCCGCATCCGCTGGCACCCCAGTCGGCCGCATCATCCCTATTGATCAGATCGATCCCAATCCGAACCAGCCACGTCAGGTCATGGGCGACCTGTCCGAGATGATCGCCTCGATTGCCGAGAAGGGCATCATCGAACCGATCATCGTCCGACAGCGCGGCAACCGATTCCAGATCATCGCCGGCGAACGGCGATATCAGGCGTCGGTCCAGGCTGGCCTGCGCGAACTCCCGGTGGTCATCCGCGAGGCTGACGACGCGGAGGTCTTAGAGCTGGCGCTGATCGAGAACCTTCAGCGGAAGGACCTGACACCGTTCGAGGAGGCCGAGGCCTTGCGCGGCCTCGCCGAACAGTGCGGTTACACGCACGAAGATCTCGCGCGCCGACTAGGAAAGTCACGAAGCTCCGTCACCGAGTCGCTGGCACTCGCCAATATGCCCGAAGAGATCCAGAACCTTTGTCGGCTGGCCGACATCTCAAGTAAGTCGTTGCTTCTACAGGTAGTTAGGCAGGACGATCCACAGAGAATGACGGCACTGGTCGAGAAGATCGCCAGCGGGGGAGCGACGACAAGGCAAGAAGTGCGACAGGCGGTGGCGAAGCCGAAATCGGGACGGCCGAAGAATTACATTTTCGCCTACCGACCGCCAACCAAGCAGTTCAACCTCAAATTGAGCTTCACGAAGACCAAGGTGCAGAAGGACGAGATCATCAGCGCCCTGGAAGCCATCATTCAAGACCTTCGCGACGCCGACCAGTAAACCACATCACGCCAGACCGCGCCCGGCTCACCAACCGGGCGCGTACCGCCGCAGAATCCCGCCAGTAAAACCACCCGGGCCGCGTTTCACCATCGGCCCTCTAACGCCAGCATCTCGACGCTCAATCAGCACTAAACCAGCAACTACACCCGGTCCAAAAAGGCGGCAGGCCGGCCAAAACGGGGCAGGCATCGAGAGCCCAGAAAAGCAGCGGTCGCAGGCCTCCGGCCTTCGCTCCTGACGCATTACTTAACATAACATACATTATCGGACGTTAGGTATATAGCGCTGAAAACATGCCTGTTGAACGTCTGTTGATAGATTTTGGCGGCGAATGCCCTATCGCTGATTAGGCGGTCCAGTTGCGCGATGCGAACCGCTCATCTGGAACCGTGAGTTCGATTGGACGACCAGCCGGGTGCCGTTCGAGCTCGACCTCGCCGGCGTCGTTGACGGTCACGAAGAACGATACGTCGGCCACCGACTCGCCGAGCCATGCCAGCGGGATGCGCAGTTCGACGATCGACCCCAGCCCGACCTGGATACCGGCCGCCTCCGCCGGTTGCCAGGCGCCGCCCTCACGGGTGGTTGCCGTCACCAATACCACGCCGCCGACCGGCAGCGAGCAGGCCACGCGAACTCCGCTCGGCCGAACGAAGTTGATCAGGACGGACCAGCCGCCTGTCAGGAGGTCGAACGCCGAACGCACCGTGTCGACACGGACGTAGAGCGCCTCCAGGTCGAAGCCAAACCGCACCTGGCCGACGATGGCCTGGCGTTCGACTTGGTGCATGGCGCCGGCAAGCGCCCGAATCTCGAGGGCCCCGGCGCACAGCCATTCGAAGTAGCTGGAGTCCTCGCCGTCGAGCCTTGGCGAAATGAAGGCGGTCGGAGCCGTCATCAGCGTGGGCGCTCCCCCGGTGGTGATGTTACTGATAAACAGCTCGTCCGGAATCGGCCGGCCCAGCAGCCGGTAGACATTACGAAGGTGCCGGCGGAAGAGCTCATCGAACTCGGCGTCGTGCTCGGTGGAGTGATCGTCGCCATACCACCAGCACCAGTCGCTTCCTTCGGCGATGAACATCTCCCGACGGGCCCTTGCCAGGAGTTCTGGCGGCAGGTCCGTTCCAGCCTCGTCAAGCGCCTGCCTGGCCTCGGCCACCTGACTCCAGGCCAGCTGGTCGTCGGCGTGGCCGATCCAGACGTAGAAATTGGAGTCGATCCAGGAGCCTGGGAAGATGCCCTGCAGCCGCTCGCGTGGCTCGGCGCACGCCTCAGTCATCGTGACCGAACGCAGTTCCGGATGCTCGCTGAGCCGCCCATAGAGGGCGCGCAGGAATGGCCGGCCGCCCCCCTCGAAGTGTTCCCAGGCGTTTTCGCCGTCGAGGATGACGAAGATGGTCGGCTCCGCGCTTGCGTCGCGCCGCGTTGCCTGACGGCCTGCGTCTACGAGACGTCCCACGAAATCATCGGCGGCCGCCTCCGGCGCCCACCCTGCGTAGACAAACCCGATGAGGTCCGACAGCGCGTGGTCGCGGAAGCCGCAGGCCACCTCGGCTCCGCCTGCCGACACCGCGTAGGGCCGGTACAGACGCTCAGCCTGTTCCACCAGGCCACGGGCGTCCCGGCCGAACGTGGTGCCGAGCGTGTTGGCGAGAATCATCTCGTCCGTCGCCATCCAAGTGAAACCAGCCTTGGCGATGAGGGGGACAACCGCATCCGACACGGACCCTTCGGACGGCCACACCCCAGTCGGCCGCTTCCCGAACAGGCGCTCGTGATAGGCCGCGGCCTCGTCGAGCTGCGCGAACGCATCGTCTGGCCGCATGAACCGCTGGCGGGGCGATCGGGCCATCGGATGGGTCCGCTTGTAGATGTCCGTGTCGCAGAGCAACGGCAGGATCGGGTGGTAGAACGGCGACGTCGACACCTCGATCCGTCCCGACTCGACACCGCGACGGTAGGCGGGAATGACGGCGTTCAGCAGTTCCAGTTCAATAGCCCGAAGGGTGCCCTTGTCGTCTTCGTCGAAGTGACGTCCCTTGGCCACTAGCGCCTGCACCCGTGCGTCGCGTTCGTGATAGGCCGGGTCGATCCAGGCCAGCTTCTGCCAGATCTGGAGGTCGCGCAGGTCGTCGATACCGAAGCGGCGGATGGCCGCATCGATTTCGGCGTCGCTCATCCCCCATCCGCGCAACGAGAGCAGTTCGGCATAGCGCGGGTAGATGTCGATCATCCGCTGGCGCTGCGCATAGAAGAAGTTCTTCAGCATGAACCGCACGTCCTCTGGCAACAGCGCGTGCGCCGGCCGCATGCCCAGTTCGAGGAAGCGGTCATGGGCGTTGTCGGCGGCGAACGACTCGAGCTGCACCAGCAGCGACGGCACCAGGTTGAACGTCATCCGGACGTCTGGAAATTCCTCCAGTATCGCGACCATGCCCCAGTAGTCCTTCAGCGCGTGCAGCCGCACCCACGGCAGGATGTGCTCATGGGTCACGAGGTCTTCGTAATAGGGCTGGTGCATGTGCCAGAGGATCGCGACTCGAGTCATGGTGTTAGTCTAATCTCTGCCACATGTTGCGAATTCTGGACCGGTATCTGGTGCGCGAGATCGCGCTCCCCTTCCTCATGGGGCTGACGGTCCTGACCTTTATCCTCGTCCTGCCGCCGATCCTCGTGGCTGGCGAGGAGTTCATCTCCAAGGGCGTGGAGTGGTCGATTGTCGCGCGTGCGATGGCCACGTTGCTGCCGCAGGCGCTGAGCCTCACCATCCCGATGGCGGTGCTGCTCGGCATTCTTGTCGGATTCGGACGGTTATCGGCCGACCGCGAATTCGTCGCCATGCAGGCCTGCGGCGTCAGCCTGATGCGACTGCTCCGCCCGGTGCTCCTCGTCGCCGCGGTCGGGACGGCGGCCGCCGCCTACGAGATCATCGTCGCGCTGCCGAACGCCAACCAGTCGTACCGCGAGATCGTCTACGTGCTGCTCGCCACGCGGGTCGAGAACAACGTCAAGCCGCGGATCTTCTATGAGGACTTCCCCAACAAGGTCATCTACGTTCGCGACATTCCCGCCACCGGCGGCTGGCAGGACGTCTTCCTCACTGATACCAGCCGGCCCGGCGAGACGACGGTCTACTTCGCCAAGGAAGGACGCATCCGGCTGGATCAGGCCAACCGGATCGTGCAACTGGAACTGCGCGCGGCGACGTCCTACACCTCGCACATCGAGAAGCCGGACGACTACGAGGCAAATACTTTCGACAGCATCCTGATCTCGCTCGACCCCGAGACGGTGTTCAAGCGCCCGCCAGCCAAGGGCGCGCCCGAGATGACCATCGCCGAGCTGAAGCGCGAGATCGCGGATGCGGCGACGAGGAACGACCCGGCCTACGGCGCCCGCTTCATGCTGCAGCAGAAGTTCTCGCTGCCGCTCACCTGCCCCATCCTCGCGCTCATCGCGCTGGCCCTCGGCGTCAGCAACCGCAAGGACGGCAAGCTCGCGAGCTTCGTCATCGGCATGGGCGTCATCTTCATCTACTACGTCCTGCTCTGGGGCGCTCGTGCCGCGGCCATGGGCGGCCGCTTCAGCCCGGAGTTGGCGCCGTGGCTACCCAACATCGTGATGGGAGCGCTGGCCATCCTGATGTTCATCTGGCGCTCGCGATCCGCCGACCGGCCGATCCGCTTCAGCCTGCCAGCGTTCTGGCGTCGACGGAAGGCGGAGGCCGCCGCCGACGACGCGTCAGCGGGTCTCTCCGCGGCGCCGACCGGCCAGCCTCAGCGCGTGGTGGTGGTGGTGCGCATCCCGCACATCAACATCCCTGGGCCACGACTGCTCGACGTCTACGTGTCGCGCGAGTATCTGCGGATCTTCCTGCTCGGCGTCATCGGGCTGCTCGGCATCTTCTACATCTCGACGTTCATCGACCTGGTGGACAAGCTGTTCCGGGGCGAGGCGACGTCGGCGATGCTGCTCCGCTACTTTTACTTCCGCACGCCGCAGTTCGTGTACTACGTCATCCCGATGGGCGTGCTGGTGTCGACCCTTGTGACGGTCGGGATCATGAGCAAGAACAGCGAACTGCTCGTCATGCGCGCCTGCGGGATCAGCCTCTACCGTTCGACGCTGCCGCTGCTGGTGTTCGGCGCGGTGGCCAGCGTCGGCCTGTTTGCGCTGCAGGAGCAGGTGCTGGCCCGCGCGAACCGCGAAGCCGACCGGCTCGAGCGGATCATCCGCCGCTGGCCGCCGGCTACCAGCGCGCTCAACCGGCGCTGGGTCGTCGGCAAAGAGAACGCGATCTACCACTACGACCTGTTCGACCCTGAATCGAACCGCTTCACGAACCTGTGGGTGTATGGACTCGACGAGAAGACGTGGGGCTTGCGGCGCGTCACCCGTGCAGCGGAGGCCACCGCTCCAGCGGGCCGCGGTGCCGAGCCGGCGGCGTGGATCGCACGTCTGGGGTGGACGCGCGAGCTGACGGTTAGCGGTAAGGCCGCCGCGCGGCGGACGAGCCTGAAGTACACGCCGTTCCAGGAACAAGCGCTCGCGATTGAACCGCCCAGCTACTTCAAGTCGGACGAACCGATCGCCGAGCTGATGAGCTTCGTCCAGTTGCGCGAGTACATCGTGAAGCTGCAGGCCAGTGGCGCGAACGTCGTGCCGCAGATGGTGGCGCTGCAGCGCAAGATCGCCTTCCCCTTCGTCACGATCATCATGACGGTGCTGGCCGTGCCCTTCGCGGTCACCAACGGACGCCGCGGCGCGATGTACGGCGTCGGCATCGGCATCGTCCTGGCCATCACCTACTGGATTGCGATGAGTGTGTCCGGCGCGCTTGGCGCCGGCGGCGTCATGTCGCCGCTGCTTGCGGCGTGGGCGCCGAACATCATCTTCGGCACGGCGGCCGGCTACCTCGTTCTCACGGTCCGCACGTAACCGCGCCTACTTCGCCCTCACGAGCCGCGCGGCTCCCAGCCATAACCGGCCCGACGAGCCTGGCAGGCTATTCGTGGTGTCGACCACGAACATGATGCTGCGTATGGCGCCGGCAGGCGGTGTCGGCGAGTGGGTCTTCCCGACGGGATGCATGTCGCTGAAGCGGACGGTGCGCTCGGACTCGGTCGCGTCGAGGTAGACCGACCGTTCCCAGCGCTCCGGTTGGAAGCCTGGCACCTCCGCACGCACTTGCAGCGAGACCCGCATCGGCGCATCGCCGCGCACCAGGAATCGCACACCGGCGGCATCGGCTGCGCCACGCGGCATATCGACCGCAGCGGCCGCATACTGCCCCACCTTTGCACCGCCCGAGAGCCCGTATCGCATCCGCACCCGCGCGCCTGTCACCAGCGGCGCGAAGTCAACCGCAGCCTGGGAAGTTGCATCGCCCTCCCACGACCAGCCCTTCGTCGTGCGACCGTCGAACAACGACTGCCCGTCGGCGTACACCGGAGCAGGCTGAGTCGCCGCGGCCGACACCCGTGGGTCGCGGACGTAGATCGGGTTGCTTGTGAGCCAGGCGGGCTGGCCAGTCTGGCCAGGTTTCCGGACTTCCACCGAGTAGACCGCTGGCTCGCCTGACACCGGCAGGTCGAACACCGGCTCGGTCCGCTCGGCGATGCGAGCCGTGCCCTTCCAGACGTTCGTCGTCCATCCGGCTGGTGCGTTGCTTCGCACTTGGAGCGTGAGCGGTTCGCCGGCGGCAAGCGTGTCTCCGGCCAGTGCCACGCGGTCGCCTCGACTTGCGGAGAAGGTGAAGGCGGCAGGCGACGCCCATCCGTCCACCGCCGCGTAGACGTGTCCGGAGCGGAGTCCACCGAGCAGCGCGGCCGCGTCAGCCGCAGCATCACGCGTGAATGGACGCACAGGCACCACGTGCACCGACAACGACGAGAAAGACGAATCGTAGCTGGGGATGGGCACCGACGAGCTATTGTCGCCAGGCTCGGTGTCGCGCATAGCGAGCTTGGCGTGCGCGTCGGCGCCGGCTAAGGCCACGACCGTCCGCGTAGCAGCCGCCTCGATCCATCTAGCACGCAGCGGCTGATTGTCTGTGAACAACTGGGCGATGCTCTCAGCGGGACGAACCGGATAGGCCAGCAGGGCACGCAGTAGCAGCCACTTCGAGGCAACGCCGTCTGCGAACGCGTGCACCCGCCAGCTGGTGTCCGGGTTGATCAACTCCACGCCATCAACTGGCGCGCTCCAGTCCTGCCAGCGAAGTTCGGGCTTGGGCGAATCGGGATGCGCGGCCACGCCAAACCCGCCGAGACGACGCACATCTTCCACCACATCCGCCGCCTCGCCGCCGAGGGCGTACGGCGCTTGTGGAAGTCCGAGCGCGACGTAGTGACCGCCGCGCGTGCTGATCTCGACGGCGTCCAGCAGCAGCACACCGGAACGATACGAGGGAGGTTCTGGCCTGCGGGAGGCATCACCGTGGTCGGTGACGACCACGAATTGCAGCCTGGCTCGAGCGGCGGCGGCGGCAATCTCGTCCAGGGTGCCGCGACCGTCGGATGCACGGCTGTGCACGTGCACGATGCCGCGTACGCTTCCATCGTCCCACGACGATAGGAGCACCAGACGTGCGGGAGGAAGCACCACGCCCCAAACAGCAACGGCGGCCACAAGGGCCGCCGTTACCAGTACGACATGCTTCACGCGGGTTCCTACAGCTTCGCCGCCGACTTCAGCGCCGCAGCCTTGTCGGTCCGCTCCCACGTGAAATCCGGCTCGGTGCGGCCGAAGTGGCCGAACGCTGCCGTCTGCTTGTAGATCGGACGCCGCAGATCGAGTTCCTCCATGATGCCGCGCGGGGTCAGCTTGAACGCCGCACGCACCAGCTCGGTGATCTGCTCTTCGGGAATACGTCCAGTGCCTTCGGTATGGACCATCACCGAGACCGGGTCGGCCACGCCGATCGCGTAGGCCAGTTGGACCAGCGCACGATCCGCAATACCGGCGGCCACAACATTCTTGGCGATGTAGCGCGCCATGTAGCAGGCCGAGCGGTCCACCTTCGTTGGATCCTTGCCCGAGAACGCGCCGCCGCCGTGCGGTGCCGCGCCGCCGTAGGTATCCACGATGATCTTCCGGCCGGTCACGCCAGCGTCGCCGTGCGGGCCACCGATGACGAACTTACCAGTGGGGTTGATGTAGACCTTCGTGTTGGCGTCCATCATGTCCGCCGGCATCAGCGGCGTGATGATCTTCTCGCGAATGTCGGCAAACATCGCCTCGTTCGTGATGTCCGGGCTGTGCTGCGTCGAGACGACGATCGCGTCGATACGACTCGGCTTGTCGCCGTCGTATTCGATCGTCACCTGCGACTTGCCGTCCGGACGGAGGTAGTCGAGACCGCCCGTACGGCGGGCGTTCGACAGGCCGCGCGTCAGCTTGTGCGCGAGCATGATCGGCAGCGGCATCAGTTCCGGCGTTTCCGTGCAGGCAAAGCCGAACATCAGGCCCTGATCGCCAGCGCCGCCGGTATCCACGCCCATGGCGATGTGCGCGGACTGCTTGTGGATGGTCGAGAGCACACCGCAGGTTTCCGCGTCGAAGCCGAACTTGGCGCGCGTGTAGCCGACGTCCGCAATCGCGGCACGCACGACATCCTGGTATTCGATGACTGCCGTGGTGGTGATTTCACCGGCGACAACCGCGAGCCCAGTGGTGACGAGCGTTTCGCACGCGACGCGAGCCACCGGGTCCTGCGTCAGGATCGCGTCCAGAATCGCGTCAGAAATCTGGTCCGCGATCTTGTCGGGATGCCCTTCGGTCACCGACTCCGAGGTAAAGAGGTGCCGTCCCTTACGGCTCATGCCGCGACTCTCCTTCTGCGCGTCCCGGCCTGGGACGCTGCATATAGCGATAAGAACGTGACTAACAAGCGGTTCAGTCTAGCACTTCACGCACGTGGGTGGAACCGTTCGTACACCGAGCGCAACCGCGCCTCGATGACGTGCGTGTAGATCTGCGTGGTCGACAGATCCGCATGCCCGAGCATCATCTGGATAGCGCGCAGATCGGCACCACGCTCGAGGAGGTGGGTCGCAAACGAGTGACGCAGGACATGCGGGCTGAGCGATGCGCGGAGGCCAGCCTTGCGGCCGTACGCCGTCAGTATCTGCCAGAAGCCGACGCGGCTCAGTCCACTGCCGCGCGCATTCAGGAAGAGGTGCGGGTCCGCACGCCGCAGTTGGCGGGCACGCGCGCCAAGCACAGGCCGGCCGTCGCGCTGATAGCGCCGTACCCAGTCGGCCGCCTGCTCACCAATCGGGATGATCCGCTCCTTATTCCCCTTACCCACGCATGTCAGGTACTCCTGGTCGAGGTGCAGGTCCGCGGCGCGGACCTCGATCAGTTCAGAGACGCGCATCCCGGTTGCGTAGAGCAACTCGATCATTGCGCGGTCGCGCAAGCCGAACGGTGAGGCGACATCGGGCTGGGACAGCAACAGGTCGACATCGTCCATCGACAGGTGCTTCGGCAGCGCCGGCCACGCACGCGGCGGCATCAGGTCGTCGGCCGGACTGTGGTCGAGCCGGCGGTCAAGGACGAGGAACCGGTAGAAGCCGCGGATGGCGGCGACGCTCCGCGCCACCGAGCGAGGCGATAAGCCTGTCGCCATCATCTGCCGCACATACGCCTCGAGTCCCTGTCGGTCCAGTTGCTCGATCGCCCGTTCCTCGCCTGCGGCAAACTCGGCCAGGCCGCGAAGATCGCGCGCGTAACTCTCCAGCGTGTGCTCTGCGAGGCGGCGTTCAACCCGCAGATGGTCAAGGTAGGCATCGATCATCGGCTGGCTATGCTAACATCGGCGGTTTCGAGGTCGCCTGCAGCATGCCTGTACAGTCGAAGTGGCAATCTCTCCCGACGGAAGCCATCAATCCCGCGACGCTTGCCCTCGACAAGCTCTCCGCGACGGATATCGTCGAGGGGATGCTGAACGAGGATCGCAAGATGCTCGCAGCGGTGCAGCGGGAGAAGGAACGCATCGCCGTCGGGGTCGACATCATCACGGCAGCGCTGCGCAAGAGTGGCCGCATCATCTTTGTCGGCGCGGGCACCAGCGGCCGGTTGGGCATCCTCGAGGCGGCCGAGATGCCTCCCACCTTCGGCACCAAATCGGAACTTGTCCTCGCGATCATGGCGGGCGGCAAGAACGCGATTCTGAATACGAAGGAAGGCGTCGAGGACAACTACGAGGAGGGCGCCCGCTCGATGATGCGCCTCAAGCCGACCAAAAAGGACGTGGTCATCGGCGTATCGGCGAGCGGCATGACACAGTTCGTGCGCGGCGCTCTCACCCGCGCCCGCCGCGTCGGCTCGAAAATCATCTTCGTCACCTGCGATCCCCGCACCGAACTGCAGACTTTCGTCGACCTCACCATCGCTCCTGCCGTCGGCCCTGAAGTGATCGCCGGCTCCACCCGCCTCAAGGCCGGCACGGCCACCAAGATCGTCCTCAACATGCTGACCACCGGCGCGATGGTCCGCACCGGCAAGACCTACGGCAACCTGATGGTGGACGTGCAGATTGGTTCGGAGAAGCGCCGCGATCGCGCCCGCCGCATCATCACGATTGTCACCGGCCTCGAATACGAGGACGCGGACAAGCTCCTGCGCCGCGCGCACTGGAACGTGAAGGCGGCGATCGTCATGCAGAAAGGCGACCTCACGTATCCGAAGGCGCTGTCGCATCTGCGCCGTGCGCACGACTTCGTGCGCGACGCAATCGGCGAGGACGCGGAACCGCGCCTGCGGGAACTGCTCGACATCCACGACCATTCTGTCGCGCCGCCCGACCCGCGCGAGAAGCCGGCTACGTCGCGCTCGCGCTGAGCGCGGCGCCGGCCGCCACGTCGACCCACACTTCCACCGCCGCGTGCAACTGAAGGAACGACGCAGGCAGCGCCGGTGAGATCGCGCCGCAGACCATCCGCTTCACCGTACGCGCCTTGCCCGCGCCCGTCGCCAGCAGCACGATGCGACGCGCCCGGAGAATCGTACCCATCCCCATCGACAGCGCTTCGCGCGGTACGTCGCGCAGGCGGCGCTCGAACAGCGCCACATTACTGCGCCTGGTCGCAGCGGTTAGCCGGGTGCGATGGGTGGCGGCCGTCAACGCACGTCCCGGCTCGTTGAAGCCGATGTGCCCGTTCACACCCAGCCCGAGGATCAGCAGGTCGAGACCACCGGCGCGCGCGATGCGTCGCTCGTAGCGCAGGCACTCCGCCTCAGCGTCCCCGGCGGCGCCGTCGAGAAAGTCGATGCGCCGCGCCGACAGGTTCACGTGGTCGAACAGGTGCCGCTGCATGAACGCGCGGTAGCTGTGGGGATCGTCCCGGTGGAGGCCCAGGAACTCGTCGAGGTTGAAGGTCGTCGCCTGCGAGAAGTCGGCTCGCCCCTGCGCATAGAGCGCTGCCAGCTCCGCATAGAACGGCACCGGCGTGCGACCGGTCGGCAGCCCGAGCACCAGCGCCGGTTTCCGGGTCAGTTCACGAGCGACATGGCGCGCCAGCGTGCGCGCGGCGGCGGCCGGAGAGGGAAACGTACGAATCGACAGGCCATTCACGTGCATCGCAACGAGTCCTATGGTACTAGTTGGCAAGATGTCCGACGACCGCGCACGCACCGACGCCGCTGAGTCACTCCTGCAGGCCGCCATCGAGCAGCGTCTGTTTCCCGCGGCCTGCGCCGAGATGGGTTCGAGTCACGGGGTGCTGTGGCACCGGCCGCTGGGCCATCTCACCTTCGACCCTGGCGCGCCGCGCGCTGCCGTCGACACAGTGTTCGACCTCGCTTCCCTGACAAAACCGCTGGCCACCCTGCACGTCCTACTGTCGCTCGTCGAGGCGGGCACCCTGCGTCTGGAGGAAGCGATCATGCGCTACTTTCCGGAATGGCGAGGGCCGGACCGCGAGCAGGTGACCGTGCTCGACCTGCTGCAGCACACCGCTGGCCTGCCAGCGCGGCTGCTCGATCGCCCGCCGCTCAGCCGGCGCGCCTTCGAACACGACATCTGCACGATGCCACTCGAGTATGCCCCGCGCAGCCGTTCGATCTACACAGACCTCGGCTTCATCCTGCTCGGGTTCATCGCTGAAATCTGCGGCGGGCGTACGCTCGCCGATCAGACGCAGCGCCTCTTCGATGCCGCCTTTGCCGCGGACCACGGCGCCGGGCAGGCAGACGCCCGGCTCTTCACACGCGGCCCAGAGGACGCGCGTCACCGCACGGCACCAACGACACCGTTGCCCGAAGACGAGCGGCGCGGCCGGCGGTTGGTGGCCGCGGTGCACGACAACTACGCGGCGCTGCTCGGCGGTTTCGCCGGACATGCCGGGCTCTTCGGCACTGCGGCTGGCGTCGGCGGCCTGGCCCGTATCGTCCTTCGCGCGCACGGCGGCGAGGCCGACCTTCCCTCCCCGTTCTTGCCGGCGGTGATCCGGCGTGCGGCAAGCCGCGGTGAGGTGCCTGGCGGTTCACGTGCGATGGGCTGGGACACGATGCTGCCAACCTCGTCCTGCGGCACGCGACTCTCGACGGCAGCCTTCGGCCACGTCGGCTTCACCGGGACGTCACTCTGGATTGACCCCGTGCGGGATCGCTACTATGTACTGCTGACGAATCGCGTGTGCGACGGTGGCACGTCAGAGGAGATGCAACAGATCAGGCGCGCCTTTCACGACACGCTGGCCGCTGACGCCTAGCGGGGACGAGGCGGGCCGAAAGGTCCGACACCACGACCCTGTCCACCGCGCCCTCCGCCGACACCGCCGCCAAAGCCGCCTGGCTGCGGAGGCTGGTTGCCGCCGCGTCCGCCACCTACGCCGCCGGCACCACCGGATCCGCTGCGTCCTGGCCCGCCAGCACCGCCCTGCCCAGGAGCGGCCTGCTGCACGTAGATGAACTGCCACTCGTTGTAGTGCGTGCGTCCGTTGACGATACGGAGCGACTCGTCCTTGCTCTTGCTCGCGACGCCGATGATGCCGCCCGCGGAACCGGCGCCAGCCGCCGTGCCCGGCTGCGCACCAATCACCCGGCCCTGGCCTTGCCCCTGGCTTGTGGTGGGCGGCTGGAAGCCTCGACCGGCTCCTGCCTGCTGAGCCGCACCTGTCTGCCCGGCCGCCTGGATCGGCGACAACAGATCAAAGTCCTGGTTGGTGATCGGGTCCTTGAATTTCTTGCGGAGGAAGTGCCCGGTGACGAGCACATCGATGTTCGGCGGAAGCACACCGGGGCCGGAGCGCTTCTGGAAGAGGCCGATGGCACGGGCGTACTGCTGACCTCGAAACACGAGCTCGGTTTCGCGCTCGCGCTTCGTCATCTGCTTCCAGACCGGCATCACCGCTGTCATCAGCACGGCGGCGACGCTCATGCCGACAAGCAGCGCGGCCATCGCGTATCCATGTTGACCGCGTAACTGCATGGCAATAAACTTATGGCGATTTTCATGGTAACACGCTGCCGACGTCTGTCCCTCGCTGGAGTCGCGCTGCTGCTGCTCGCCGCCGTGGCGTGCGAGAAGGTGCCGCTCCTTGCGCCCTCCGGCTCGAGCATCGTGCTCACCGCCCCCACGAACGCACTGTCCGCGAGTGGGACCACCACGATCGTCGCCCAGGTCCTGGAGTCGGCCGGAACGCCCCCTCACAGCGGCACGCACGTGACCTTCACCTCGACGCTCGGACGCGTCGAACCGGCTGACGCCGTCACCGATGCCAACGGCCGCGTGACGGTCTCGTTCATCGCCGGCGGCAACAGCGGCACCGCGGTCATCAGCGCCACCTCGGGCGGCGCGAGCACCGGCGCGAACGGCGGCGTGCGTATCGCGGTCGGATCCGCGGCAGTCGGACGTGTCAGCGTCTCGGCCAACCCGAACCCGGTGTCGGTCAACGGCGGCGTCGCCACCATCACGGCCAGCGTCGTCGATGTGAATGGCAACGCACTCAGCGGTGTGCCAGTCAGCTTCTCGACCTCGACCGGCGTCCTCGGCAGCGCGGTCGTGAACACCGATACTGGCGGCGGCGCACAGACCACGATCACCACCGCGGCGCAGGCGACGGTCACCGCCACCGTCGGCGTCCAGTCCACCAGCAGCGGCAGCACGAGCACCGGCACGACGACAGGCGCGGGCACCACCACCGGCACCACGTCCACGCAGGCGTCGGCCACGATCACGGTGAATGTGAACCCGCTGCCAACGGTATCCATCTCGGCACCGTCCGGCACGCTCACCGCCAACTCCCCCATCGTCTTCACGATGAACATCGCCGTCGGCCTGAATAGCACCGCCCAGGTGCGCGGCGTGGTCATCGACTATGGCGACGGCAAGTCGAACAATCTCGGCGCCAGCACGGGCTCCGCGCTGACGGCTGCTCACCAGTTCTCGAGCGACGGCACCTACGTCGTGCGGGTCACGGTGAACGACTCGCTCGGCGGCCAGACGCAGGCCGCCACGGCGGTCGTCATCCAGCCCGAGCCGCCGCTGTCGGTCACGCTCACCTCGACCTCCGTCGCCTCGGGCGGCACGACAACGTTCACGTTCACGGCGACGGTGACGCCGAACACCGCCACGGTGGCCAGCTACCTGTGGACGTTCGGCGACGGCGGCTCACCGGAAGCGTCGACGAACCCGCAGCGGATCCACTCGTATCCAACCGGCTCTGGCCAGAAGGTCGTCACGCTGACGATCACGACGACCACCGGGCGCTCGGCCACGAGCCAGATCGTCGTCAACCCGTAGCACGGGCGTCGACCGACGGAACGGCAGCAGCACAGCGTGGAGCTGGGTTCACCGGCTCCGCTCTCCTTACGTCAGGACGCCAGATCGCGCCGCCCCGCGCCCCTGAGGAGTACGGACGAAATGGAGGGAGGGGAAGGTCCGGAGGGTCTGTCTACCAGTTGCCGTAGCGTGAACCGTCGAGCCCAGACAGCTCCGAGCCGCTTTTGACGTCGTAGACACCGGGCTGTAGCGACGGATTGTTCGGGTCTGGTTCGGCCTGCACCGTCTGCCACGTCGAGGTGGAGTTGGTGATCGGATCTTTGGGCATCGCGCGCAGGTAGCCGGACGACACCAGGTCGTCAAGCGTCGGCGGATACTGGTTCTTGTCGGCGTAGTACTGATCGATCGCGTCACGCATCTTGAACAGGTCGTCGCGCAGCACCGACTCGCGGGCGAACTGCACGCTCTGGCGGTACTGCACCATGCCGATCGTCGCGAGCGTGACGATGATGGCCATCACCACCATCAACTCGATGAGCGTGAACCCGCGCGCGCTGCGTGTCCTACCAATCACGGTACTTCGTCCCGTCAAGTGCGGTCCCTTCGAAGGTCGTGTAGACATCGAACACGTTCTGTCCGCCCCATCGTGAGGCATCGGGCTCATCCTGGTAGGACCGCTTCCCCCAGTCGGTCGAGCGCGTCATTGGGTCCACCGGGATGCGGCGCAGGAACTTCAACTTGCGGCCCGTCGCATCGTTCTGCACGGCCACGCCGTCCACCAGCACCTGCAGGTCGGCCGGATACCCCTCGCTGCCGACCTTGATCTCGAGCGCGCCGATCTGTTGTGCGTCGGCGGCGTCCTTGTACTTGTCGATCGCCGTTCGCATTTCGCGCAGCGCTCGCCGGAGTTCAGCTTCGCGCTGTCGCGTCGCGGTGACACGCGCCAAGGGCATGACGGCGGAGGCCAGTAGCATGACGATGGCCGACACCACCAGCAGTTCGATGAACGTGTATCCGCGCTGCCCACGCTCGGTCATGGCTGAACGCGAATCGTCACCGGCCTGAACTGCAGCCCCATCGGCGTGCCGCCTGGCCCCGTGCCCGTGCCGCTCACCGACAACGTGGCCGTGCCTGGCGCCACCGCGTCGAAGAGCACGGCACCGAGCAGGCCGGTGCCCGTTGCCCCGGTCGAATCGGAGGAGCGTGCAATCGTGATATCAACGCGGCCGGGCGCCACCTGCTGGGTGAACGCCGCGTTTGCGCCACCCGAGCGCATGAAGCTCCCTTCGTTCACCGCGCGCACGCGCAGCAGGGCGGGGTCGAACGTCAGCGTGAGCGTCACCATCGAGAGGCGTGAGACATTCGTGATCGAGACCGGCACTGTGTACGGACCGGCGCCGACACGGAACGTGGTGCCGGGCAGCGTCAGGATCACTTGCGCCGCGCCGAGGCCTGGCGAGGCCGGCACCACCAGCGGCTCGCCCGCCGTCGGCGGCGCAGCAACCTGCGGGGCGTCAGGCACCGAAGCCGACGGCACCGGCTGCGGCGTTGGGGCCAGGGTCGGCACGAGCACCGTGCCGGGCACCGGGGTCGAGCCGGGCGGCGCGCCCAACGTTGTTCCTGGAGGCGGCGCCGGCTGTCCGGTCGGCGTGGCACCTGGAGCAAACGCCGGCGACCGCGGCGCCGAGGCACCAGGCGTGGCAGCCGCCGGTGCCGCCGACTGTGCCGGCGCACCAATGAGCGGCGGCGGCCCGTTCAGGCCAAGGCTCCCCTGCGACCCGATGTAGATCGGCCGCAGGTCCGCCTCCGTGATTTCAGGGGCGCGCAGGATGTGCGGCGTCAGCAGCATCACGATGTCGGTCTGCCCAACCGTCTGGTCGTTGTTCGAGAACAACTGGCGGAGAATCGGTACACGAATGGCGCCAGGGAAGCCGTTCAGCGACTTCCGCTCGTCTTCACGCAGCAACCCGGCCAGCAAATTCGACTCGCCGTCGCGCAGCCGCAGTCGCGTGCCGACCTTTCGCGAACCGAACGACGGATAGTTGGTGCCGGCGACGTTCACGTCGGATCCACGCGAGCTGCTCTCGACGTTCAGGTCGAGCAGAATGTCACCGTCGAGCGTCACGCGCACCGGCGTGATGTCGATGTTGATGCCCACAGGTTTCAACTGAAACGAGTTCAGCGGGTTGACGCCGACACCGCCCGTGGCGATCGGCGTGTAGCTGGTCGACACAATCGGGATCTCGTCACCGAGGTTGAGGGTGAGCTTGTTCCCCTCGGCGCCGCGCAACTGCGGCTTCGCCACCAGCTTCGTCTGCGTGTCGCTCTCGAGCGCGCGCACGATCGCCGTCGGCACGGCCAGGTAGAAGTCGGACGTCGTGAAACCGCGCGACAGCGTGTTCAGGTTGAACGGCGGCGGCGAGGTTACTCCTGACGGGTTCGTTGAACGGCCGCTCGTGGTGGCGGTAGTTCCGGTCGTTCCCGATCCGGCGCCGGTGGTCGTGGTGGGGCCTGGCGAAACCTCTGGCGACAGGATGCCGCCGAGCGCGTACTCGGACAGGTTCAGCCCGTATTGCTTGGCGCGGATGCGATTCACTTCGAGGATCTCGACGTCGAACATGATCTCGGCGCGCGCTTTGTCGTTCTGCTGGATCACCTTCTCGATGATCTGCACCACTGCCGCCGTGCCGCGCACGGTGATGGTGTTTGCCGTCTTATTGAACTGGATGGCCGGCTGCACGGCCATGCTCGGCAGGCGGATGAGCGAGCTGAGCAACTGCGTCAGTTCCGTCACGTCGGCGTGCGAGACGTAGAACGTCTGCACCACCTGCTCGTCGTACTGCGCGTGCTTCTGCGCGTTGTCCGGGAAGACGAGGACCGAACGGTCGCTGGTGACTTTGTACGACAGTTGGTTCACCGACATGATCTGCTGCAGCGCCTGCTCCAGCGTCACACCGTCCAGCTGCACCGACGCCGCGGTCTGCGGCACCTGCGGGTCGTAGGTGATGTTGATGCCGCTCGCGTTGCCGAGCGCGTCGAGGATGTCGCGGATGTTGGCGTTCCTGAAACTGAGGCGCAGCGGCTCGCGCGACGCCGGGTTCAGCAGCGGCTCGGCCGAGGCGGCGCGAGCGCGCTCGCGCAGTTGCTCGATCGCCGGCCGGGGACGAGCCGCCTCGATGCGCTGGCGGATGGCCTGGTCGAGCGTAATCACCTTCGAGGCCGCCTGGCGATTGGCCGGGTCGTACTCCGAGGCGAGCTGGTATTCGCCGCGTGCGGCTTCGAGCTGGTCCTGTTCCTCGTAGCCCCTGGCCTTGTCGAAGTGCGCTCTCGAGGCGGCGAGCTGCGCGCGGCCGAGTGCGATCTTGTAGTTCGGATTGTCGGGAGCAGCCTGCGATGCCGTGCGGTAGTACGCCACCGCCTGATCGAGATCGCCAGCTTTGATGGCCGCGTCGCCATGGCGGAACGCCTTCCCGGCGACGCATCCCGCGGCTATGGCCACCACGGCGAGCAGGAGGCCCAGGCGTGTCACTCGTGTCCTCACAGCTCCCCCGAATCGATCGTCACCACGAATCTTCCAGTGCGAATCAGCGCCATATCCCGCATCCCGAACGCCATCGTTCGACCCGCTAGCTTCCCGACAGCCGTATCGTCTGGCGCCCGCGCCCGTCGAGGTAGGCCATCTCCACCGATTCGACACCGATTCGCATGATGCGATACCGGCCTTCGATGATATCGCCTTCACGTCCCTGATAAATCCCACGCCCATCGCTGAGGATGGCGATCTTCTGCGCATGTTCAGGCGCCTCGACCAGGCCGATGAAGCGCATCGCGATCGGCGCCAGCGGCGGAGGCGGCGGCGGGCCTGACGGCACGGCCACCACCGGCGGCGGTGCCGCCGCACGCGGTGCAGGTGGCGGCGCCTTCAGCTTGAAGCGGAACAAGTTCCGTTCCGGTTGTGGTTGTGGCCGCTGCGCCTGCAGCGCCTGGAGTTGCACGTCCGGAGCGGTCACTGACGGTGCAGTTCGGCCGCCTGGCGTGGCACGACCCGTGGCGCGTGCCGCCCCGGTGGTGGCCGCCTCAGGACCGAACCAGCGATAGCCGGCCACCGTCAGCAACAGGCCCAGCAACGCCACCAGCGCGAACAGGCGGCGACGTTCAGGAGGCATGCGGGACCGGGCGGTAGTACGTCGACAGGTCGATGGTCAGCCGAAGCGCCTCGTCACCCCGACTCTCGTCGAGCACGACATCGTCGATGATGACAAACTCGGGCGCCACTTCGAGCGCGTAGATGAACTGGCGCAGGTTCTCGTAGTCGCCCTGAAGCACCATGCGAATCGCCATGCGCTCGAGGTTGGCGGCGCGCCCGACCTGCTCAACCGTCGTGGTGCGTGCCTCGTAGCGCACTCCCGTGCGTCGCGCCAGAGCCGGCAGGCTCGCGTAGGTCATGCGGCGAGCCGCCGTCATGTCGGTCGGCAGCACCTTCCGGTAGAACGCCGCCAGTTCGTCGTCGGCCCGGGCCTTCCCCTTCCCGAGGGCATCGGCCTGCGCCATCTCCCGCTCCGCCGCCTGAAGCGTGCGCGCCGCAGCCACGGCCCGATCAGCCGCGCCGGTCGACTTCACCGCCAGCGGACGCACGACCAGGACATAGGCCAGGACGTTCGCGAGCAGCGCCACCGACAGCGCGACGGTGAGCGTGCGGTTCTCCGCGAGGACACGACGCAGGAGCGGCGTCATCGGCGCCCTCCCGCCGCGGCCGGAGCCGGAACCGGTGCAGCCGGCGTCGCGGCCGCGTCGCCCTGTGGCTCGTAGATCATCTCGAGCGACGACTCAATCTGTCCCGAGTCGGTCACCTGCTCCTGCCGTGAATGGAGCTCAGCGAACGCCCGCGTCTGATCGAGGTTCTCCATGAACTGGTTCACGTCATCGACGCCGCGCGCCAGCACACTCACGACCAGCATGATGCGCCGCTCCTTGTCGACCGAGGGGCGCACGCCGGTAATCCGGACGTCGTCTGGCAGCGTGTGCTCGAAGCGATTGAAGAGTTCCGTCCACGAGAATGTGCGCCGCTCGATCAGGTCATTGGCCTGACGGGCATCGACCGACACGGAATCGACTTGCGCCACATCGACGCTCGCGCGCAGCGTCTGCGCCGACCGCCGCAGTTCCGCGGCGCGGGCTTCGTCATCCTGCGCGTGCATCACGAGTTCCGTATTGCTGTTCGAGTACCGCAGCACCTCCACAACATTGAAGCCCGTTGCAAGCACCACGACCGCAGCGGCGGCACCGAGCCAGAGGCGGACGGCCGCCGTGTTGTAGAACGGACGGGTCGAGAGATTGTTACGAATCACGCGGCCTCCCGGGCTCGAAGCAGCACCCCAACCAGCGGCGACAATGTATCGAGCAACTCGCCACTCGCCACGATGCGGTCTGTCAGGCGGGCCGCCTTCGTCGGATCGATTACCTCAACGACGGTAGACAGACGCTCGGCCAGCGAGCGCCGCAACACGTCCGCCTCGCCGGACGCCGACGCGCCGCACAGGAGCGCGCGCGTGAAGCCCGCGCCCTTCAGGCGGTCTTCGTAATACATCGCCGTCTGGTGCACCACGTCGGCGAGCGTCCCTTCACCATCGGCGCTATGACTGCGGAAGAAGATGACCTGCGCACCGCGCAGGATGGCGATCGACTCCCAGCCCGGCGCGATGTTCACGAGCAGCCAGTCGCCCGCCGGCACGGCCGAGGCCGCCACCGCCGTGTTCACGACGTTGAAGGTCGAGATATCGACGATCCCTGCATGCGCCCCTGCCGCACGACACAGGCCCTCGTACTCCGCGATCACATCGCGGCGGGCCAGCGTGACGATGAAGTCCTGGCCGTCGTCGGCGCGCAACCCGGCGACGTAACTGACCTGCGCATCGTCGATGGAGAACGGTGCGCTCTTCTTCACCTGCCAACGTATGACCTGATCCAGGTCCTGAGCGCGCGACGGCACCTGCTGCAGTTTCACCAGCGATACCTTGGCGACCGGGTCGGCGACGATCAGGCCGATCCGCTTCGGACGGCCCAGACGCTCAAGTACACGGCCGAGAGCCGCGGCCACTACGGCGTGGTCGCGAATGTTTGCGGCGTTCAGCGCCGGCACCACCGACTGGTCGGGCAGCACTTCTGTGGCGTGCGCCGACACCACGGCGTGCCCGTCGTGGTCCTCGACGACCGCGCCAGAGACGCGGCTGCCCAGAATCTCGACGGCGGCGGACGGCGCCGCCGCATCATGCAGGGAGAGGGAGAAGCCGCTCATTCGACGAATGTCACCTTGTTGATTTCGCGCAATGTGGTCTGCCCTTCCATCACCCGCTCCACCGCAGACTCACGCAGGAACCGCATCCCCTCCTCGCGCGCCGCCTTTTTGAGCTCAGACATCGGGCGCTTCTCGAGGATCAGTTCACGAATCCGGTCGGTGAGGTCCAGCAGTTCGCAGATCGCGAACCGCCCCTTGTAGCCGGTGCCGTTGCACTCGATGCAGCCGACCCCTTCGTAGAACGTGTGGGTGTGCTCGAGCTCAGGGTCGAGATGCGACTCGTTCAGCAGTTCGCGGGTCACCGTGGCGGGACGCTTGCAGTGCACGCAGATCGTACGGACCAACCGCTGCGCCAGCACACAGTTCAGCGCCGACACGAACTGGTAGGCCTCGACCCCCATGTTCAGGAAGCGGCCGAGCACGTCGAAGACGTTATTGGCGTGCACGGTGGTAAAGACCAGATGCCCTGTCAGCGCGGAGTTGATGGCGATCTGTGCCGTTTCGTTGTCGCGGATTTCGCCGACCATGATCTTGTCGGGGTCGTGACGCAGAATCGAGCGCAGCCCGCGCGCGAACGTCAGCCCCTTCTTCTCGTTAATCGGAATCTGCGTGATGCCACGCAGCTGGTATTCGACCGGGTCTTCGATCGTGATGATCTTGTCCTCGATCGACTTGATCTCCGACAGCGCCGCGTACAGCGTCGTCGTCTTGCCGCTGCCGGTCGGACCGGTCACCAGCACCATGCCGTAGGGCTCGGCGATGTACTTCCGGAAGCGCTTCAGTTCAGCCGCGGGAAAGCCGAGGATGTCGAGCCGCAGCTCCGTGAACTGCTCGCTGATCGACTCCTTGTCGAGGATACGAATGACCGCGTCCTCGCCGTGCACGCTGGGCATGATCGACACGCGGAAGTCGATGGTCTTGCCTGGCATGCGCAGCCTGAAGCGGCCGTCCTGCGGCACGCGCTTCTCGGCGATGTCCAGTTCGGCCATGACCTTGATGCGCGACAGGATCGGGCCGTGGAACTGTTTCGCGATCGGCCGCATCGCCGGCTGCAGCACGCCGTCGATGCGGTACTTCACGTGCACCGCATCGTCCTGCGTCTCGATGTGGATGTCGCTGGCGCGCCGCTGGATCGCCGTGTAGATCGTCGAGTCGATGAGGCGGATGACCGGGCTGATGTCGCTGGTCAGGCGCTCGACGGTGAGCGAGTCTTCCCCGCCGTCGTCGTCCTTCAGCAGCTGCAGCTGGAAGCTTTCAGTCGCATCCTCCAGCACCCGCTGCGAGCTCTCGCTCTTCTTGAGGATGCCCTCGATCGCCGAGCGCGGGCCGACCGCCACCTTGATCGGCTTCGACAGCAGCACGCCGAGTTCGTCGATCATCGGCAGATCGGTCGGGTCCGACACCACGATGCACAGCGAACGTCCGTCGCGCCGGTACGGAACGAAGCCGTAGCGCAGCATCAGGTCGGCCGGAATCGAGCGGAACAGCTCCTGGTCGATCCGGAACGTGTCCATGTCGACGAACTCGAGGCGGTAGCGTTCTGCCAGGCGGCGGGCCTGATCGAGTTCGGCAACCCGTTCGTCTGGCCCGAACTCGGGGCCGTCCTCATGCAGCGAAGGCGTGTGGACGTCAGCCATGCGTTGATAGCACTTCAGAGTCGCGGGCGACCGGCCTAGCCGGCCAGCACCGAACTGAGCTGGAACAACGGCATGTACAAGGCCAGCAGAAGCCCGGCGATGACGATGCCCATGATGACCAGCAGGACCGGCTCCACCAGCGTGATGAACCGATCCATTGTGGTCGAGATTTCCTCGTCGTAGAAGTCGGCCACGGTGTTCAGCATGTCCTGAAGCGCGCCGGTCGACTCGCCGACCTCGGCCATCTTCACTGCCACTTCAGGAAACACACGCCGCGCCTCCAGCGCCGACGAGAACGACACGCCCTCGCGTACTCGCGCGCTCACGGTCTCGAGTTCACGCGCGATGAACTGATTCCCCACCGACGACGCGGCGATATCGAGCGCGTTCACCAGCGGCAGTCCGCCGCCCAGCAACGTCGCCAGGGTCCGCGCCATTTGCGAGGTGGCGAACTTCGAGGCGACCTCGCCGATGAACGGCACGCCGAGCACGATGCGGTCGAAGCGCGCCTTCTGGCCGGGCTGGCGAATCCAGCCCATGAACAGCGCCACCGTCGCCACGATGCCGACGAGGATGAGCAGATACTGCCCGCGGATGACGTCCGAGACCCAGACGATGATTCGGGTGACCAGCGGCAGCTCCGCGCCGAACGACGCGTAGAACTCGGAGAATGCCGGCACCACCTTGAGCACGATGATGGAGACGAGGACGAGGGCAAGCGCGATCAGGATGGCCGGATAGACAAGCGCCGACACCGTCTTGCGCTTCACGGTCGCCAGCACCTTGGTGTATTCCACGAAGCGGCGCAGCACGGCGTCGAGGTTGCCGCTGCGCTCGCCTGCCACCAGCGATGCGGTGTAGATGCTCGGGAACAGGCTGCCGTGTGCAGCGAAGGCATCGGACAATGCGGACCCACCGCGCACCTTCTCGTGCACGTCGTCGAGCACCGTGCGGAACAGCGGGTTGGTGACGCGGCTCTTGAGCAGTTCGAGCGACTGCACGAGCGGCATGCCGGCGCGCAGCAGCGTCGCCAGTTCCTGATTGAAGACCAGGAATTCGCGCGTGGCAATCGAGGAGCGGCGGGGCAACTGGAACGGCAACCGGCCGATGACGCCCTTCGGTTTCAGGGAAAGGATGAAGAAGCCCTTCTCCTCGAAATCGTGGCGCAGGCGGGCTTCCGAATCGGCGACGTAGACGCCGTCGACGACCTCACCCGAACTGGACGCCAGCCGGCAGTGGAACTCCACCGGTCAGCCCCCCCCGCCGAAACCGCAAGCACTTGCAGGCGTGGACATTAGCAGTTGACAGAGTATATCAACTCCGCCCCGCCGCAGCCGACCTACCGGCCCAGCAGTGCGCGGATGCGAGCGACGTAGTCGAGCGTCTCCGGGTAGGGCGGAATCCCGACAAACCGCTCGACCGTCCCTTCGCCGGCGTTATAGGCCGCCAGCGCCAGGGCGAGCGGGAAGCGATCGAGCAGGCGCTTGAGGTGCGTGACGCCAGCCCGGATGTTGGCGGACGGCTCGTAGAGGTTCGTGATGCCGTAGCGTCGGCCAGTGGCTGGCATCACCTGCATCAGGCCGACTGCGCCCTTCGGCGAGCGGGCGCGTGGCTGATAGCCCGACTCGACCTGAATGATCGCCCGCACGACCGCGGCATCGACGCCCTGCTCCGCCGCGAGCTTCGTGATGATGGGGTCGAACGTGGCGTGGACGGTCAGCAGAGCGGATGGCACCGGCAACGAGGCCGATTCTGGCACCAGCGGCAGCGGCTCCGGATACGGTACTTCGTCTGGACCGATCGCGGCGACGAGCGCCGCGTCCACCACCATCTCGCCTCCGCCCCGAAGCGTAAAGACTATCGAGCCGCCGTCGACCCGATGCTCGCCAATCGACATCGTCCGGCCGCTGGCGAACGTCACCAATTCAGCTGAGGCCGGCAGCGCCCCGGCCACCACACACGCCCAGGCCACCGCCACGAGGGCGGCGACGCGCGAGACGCGTGCCGGTGTCGGGACTCGCATCTACGCCTGCCCTAACGCGGATCGATGAACGCGTGGAAAACGCGCACGCCGAGTTCGCGTGGATCCTTACTCGTGCCGTGGCTCACGACCTGCGGCACGAACGTCTTGTCGACGGCAATCTGGAGTTCGGCCAGTTCACCGTCGCCCATCAGGCTCGCCGGTACTTTCAGCCGGTCCAGGTTGCGCGCCGCATCGGGCTGCACCGTGAAGGTCTGCACCGCCTGACCGCCGACGCTCAGCGTCACCACCTGCTCACCGTGGAGTTCCTTGCCGGGGCTGTCGACCTCGAAGTAGAACCACGCGTCCTTCTTCGGGTTCTTGAACGCCAGCGTCGCCTGCTGCTTCGTCCACTGCCATTCGAGGCTCGCATCAACCGGCGCCGCTTCCGCCGGATGCCAGCCGTCCTTGAAGACCGTGAAGAGGTTGTCGGTCTGCGGCAACAACTGCACCTTCGACACCTTGTACGCGTAATGTCCGGCATCCTCGCCCGTCAGCACGACCCGCTTGCCGTCCTTCAGCGAGTGCAGGCCGATTTCCACCGTCGCATCGCCGACGTAGGGGAACACGGGGACGAAGATCGTGCGGGTGTACTCGACCGTTTCACCCGGCTTCCACTGCGACGTCGGGGTCGGCGGGTTGTGGTCGTCGTTCCACATCTGCTCTTCGTCGGTATCGACGACGTGCACGAAGACGCGGTAGTCCTCAGTGAACTTCGCGTCCGGGGCGACGACGAACTTATAGGTGATCTCGAGCGGGCTGCCGGCGGGCGCGCGCCCATGGCTGAGCGTCACCGACGGAGTGGCCTGTGCGGGACCAGCGGATTCCTTCTCACCGCCGCAGGCGATGAGGCCCGCAGTGGCAAGGGTCAGAAGCGTAGCGAACAGAGGAAGGCGAAGACGTTCTCGAATCATGATGCTCCGGGGTCGTTCAAGGTCAGTGGGGTCGGTCGAATGCTAGCGGATCCGCGCGGGACGGCGCAAACGAACCGGACCGTGTGCTACAGTTTCGCGCGAGGACACAGACGTGGCACAAGACGCGCTCGGACTGGTGGAAACGAAGGGGCTCATCGGCGCAATCGAGGCTGCTGATGCCATGGTCAAGACAGCGAATGTGTCGCTCGTCGCCAAGGAATACATCGGCGCGGCCTACGTCACCGTCATGGTGCGTGGCGACGTCGGGGCCGTGAAAGCAGCCACCGATGCCGGAGCCGCCGCGGCCCGCCGCGTGGGTGAACTGGTGGCGGTGCACGTCATCCCCCGCCCGCATGCCGAAGTGGAACGCATCCTCCCCAAGGGCGCATAGCCGCACGATGGCAGACGCCGCCGTCAGCCCCCAGACCGATCGCGACCTCGCCTCCATTGCCGAGGCGCGCGCGCTCGCCCGCAGCGCCAAGCAGGCCTGGCTCGAACTCGCCGAGTTCTCCCAGGAAAAGATCGACGCCATCGTCGCGGCCGTCGCCGACGCCGCCACCGCCCACGCCGAGGCGTTTGCCCGTCTGGCTGTGGACGAGACCGGGTTCGGCGTCTACGAAGACAAGATCCAGAAGAACCTGTTCGCCTCGAAAACGGTCTACGACTTCATCAAGCCGATGAAGACCGTCGGCGTCGTCGCCAGGGACGAGGCGAGGCGCGTCATCGAGATCGCCGAACCGTTCGGTGTGGTGGCGGCGATCGTGCCGTCGACCAACCCCACCTCGACCGCCATCTACAAGATCCTCATCGCGCTCAAGGCGCGCTGCACGATCGTCATCAGCCCCCACCCCTCCGCAGCACAGTGCATCACGCGGGTGGCCGAGGTACTGGACGATGCGGCGAGGCGAGCGGGAGCGCCGGCAGGCGCCATCAACTGGATGACGACCGTCTCCCTCGAGGGGACGCAGGAACTGATGAAGCAGCGCGATGTGGCGGTCATCCTCGCCACAGGCGGCATGGGACTGGTCCGCGCCGCCTACAGCGCGGGCAAGCCGGCCTACGGCGTCGGCCCTGGTAACGCGCCGGCCTACATCGAACGCAGCGCGGATGTCCGCAAGGCGGTCCGCGACATCATTACCGGCAAGACCTTTGACAACGGCGTGCTCTGTTCGTCTGAGAATTCGGTTGTGGTCGATGCGCCGATCGCCGGCGAGGTGAAGCGCGAGTTCCAGGCGCAGGGCTGTCACTTCCTCAGCAAGGCCGAGATCGAGAAGGTGGCAACGGTGCTCGTCACCGCGCAGCGCCTCCCGAACCCGGCGCTCGTCGGCAAGTCGGCCAAGGCCATCGCGGATGCGTGCGGCGTCACCGTCCCTGACGAGACGAAGGTGCTCATCGCTGAACTCGACGGGGTTGGCCGCGACTTCCCGCTGTCGATCGAGAAGCTCTGCCCTGTCCTCTCGTTCTACGTCGTGCGCGACTGGCAGGAAGGGTGCGAACGCTGCAAGCAGATCCTCCGCTACGGCGGCATGGGCCACACCATGGGGATCCACTCGCAGAACGAGGCGATCATCCTTGAGTTCGCGCTGAAGAAGCCGGCGTTCCGCATTGCCGTGAACACACCGACCACGTTCGGCTCGACCGGCATCTCGTCCGGGCTGGCGCCGGCCATGACGCTGGGTTGCGGCGGCTATGGCGGCAACATCACGTCGGACAACATCACGCCGCAGCACCTCCTGAACATCAAGCGGCTCGCCTATGAAGTCCGTACGGTGCCAAACCGGTGGGAGCGGGCCGCAGGCGCCAAGCCGGCTCAGGCGACCGTCCGTTCGGCGGAACCAGTCGGCATTCGCGCCGATGTACTGAACCAGAAAATCGACCAGTTCCTCGGGTCGCGCGGCTTTACGGCAGCCACGCCGGCGCTCGCGCCGGCCGCCCAGGCAGCCGCGACCCCGGCCACAGCCCAGGTTCCGTCCGCGCTGGTCTCCGGCTCCACGGGCAGCGGCGGCGACGCCCCACTCGACTTCGTGTGCGAAGAGGATGTGCGTCTGGCGCTGCGCGCCGGCCGCACCCTGCTGGTGTCGGAACGGGCGATCATCACGCCGTCGGCGCGAGAACTGGGCGACGCGAACCGCGTCTTCCGCACCGCGCCGTTCCTCGGCTGACCCTCCCCAGGCGCCTCGCGCCGCTGCACACGCACAACCGGTCGACTCGTCCCCTGAGACGGCTGCTTCATACTGAGCCACTTGGACTTATTGTTGACAGGCCTTCCAGCAGGATGGTAGGATGCCTCAACCGTAGACGTCGTGCGCCATAGCGCCGCGTCCGGCGGGGCCACCAGCCCTCCGCTACACGAACAGGCCCAGCGCGTCCGCGACGCACTGAGCCGAAAGTTATCCGGCGCCCCCTCACGCTTTGGGGGCGACTTACGATGCGCTGGCCCGCTGGCCGGCGCGGTTTCGGAGCGCCCGAATGGTTCGACGCACAACCTCGCGCCTCGCTCTCCTCACGCTGCTGCCGCTCATGGCCGCGTGCGGCACCGGCGCGCGGACGGCGCACCTTGCCGCCGCCCCGCCAGGGCAGGCCGGGCGTCCACCCGCACCGCCCACTCCCCAGGCACCTCCCGTCGGCGATCCCGTCGTCTCGCTGCTCGCAGAGTCCGATCGTCACTTCAAGGCAGGCCAGCTCGAACTCGAGGCGGGCCATGTCGAAGGGGCAAAGCGCGAGTTCGACCGTGCCATCAACGTCATGGTCGAGTCGCCCTTCGGCGGTCGTACCGAACCACGCATTCGCGAGCAGTTCGACCGGCTGGTCGATCGCATCAGCACCTACGAAGTGAAGGCGCTCGCTCAGGGCGACGGCTTCACCGAGAAGCAGCTCGACCCGGCGTCGATCGATGAGCTGCTGGCGATGTCGGCCACGCTGGTGCCGCCGGAAGTCAGTGCGGAACTGAAGCGCGCGGTCAAGTCCGACATCCAGGCGGGCGAGCACGACATTCCGATTCCGCTGAACGAGCGGGTGCTGTCGTTCATCGAGCTGTTTCAGGGGCGCCTGCGCGACTTCCTCGAAATCGGCATGAAGCGCGGCAGCAAGTACCTGCCAATGATTCAGAACGTCTTCCGCGCCGAGGGTCTGCCCCTCGACCTCGCCTACGTGCCGCTGGTCGAGAGCGCCTTCAACCCGAACGCCCTGTCGCGCGCCAAGGCACGCGGCGTCTGGCAGTTCATGCGCGGCACCGGCCTCGAGAACGGCCTGCGCCAAGACTGGTATATCGACGAACGTGCCGACCCCGAGAAGGCGACCGTCGCCGCCGCCAAGTATCTGAACACGCTCGCGGGCATGTTCAACGGCGACTGGCACCTCGCACTGGCGTCGTACAACGGCGGCCCCGGTCGCATGCAGCGCGCCATCAAGGCCGGCCACGCCGACGACTTCTGGACCCTCGCCGAAAACCCGAAGATCCTGCCTCGCGAAACGCGCGACTACGTGCCAATGATTCTCGCGGCGATCGTCATCGCACGGAACCCCGCGCAGTACGGCTTCGACTTTGAAGCCGAGGCCCCTCACACCTACGAAACCGTGACGCTCGACAAGCCGGTTGACCTGCGCCGCGTCGCCGAGTGGGCCGACACCACCATCGCGAAGATCCAGACGCTGAACCCCGAACTGCGCCGCTGGACGACGCCGATTCGCGACGACGCCTACACGCTGAAGGTGCCGGTCGGTGCCGCCGACCTGGTGAGGGCGAAACTGACAGACGCCGCGACGGGCGACCTCGCCTCTCTGCGCTTCTACGCCGTGAAGCGCGGCGACACGCTGGCGACAATCGCCCGCTCGCTGCGCGTGAGCCGCGACGACCTTGCCGACGCAAACTACCTCACGGCCACCGCCCGCGTCACCCCCGGCACCAAGCTGATGGTGCCGCATGAGTCGACTGTCCTGATGGCGGCTCGTGCAGACCGCCCGGCGCCACCGGTTGAACCGGCCACGCTGTCGGCCTCCAATCGGCGCCCGGCCGTGTCGGCCTCGACGAGCCAGCGCCTCAAGGTGACCTACCGGGTGAAACGCGGCGACACGCTCGCCACCATCGCCCGCGCGTTCAACACCACTGTCAGCGCCATCAAGGTCTGGAACCGCATCCCCGGCTCGCGCATTGCCGCCGGCGACCGCCTCACCATCTACACCGCGCAAGCGAACTGATTCGCCGGCCGCACGTCGTCGACCAGCGGCCGGCTTTCTGCCGGCCGCGTCTTTTTTTGCCCGTTCCGCCTTCCGCCCGCTCGCACATTCTCCGTACCCCCAGCGCCTCATCATCCGTAACTGGCTGAGCGGCCAGCCACACTGGATCGGCGACGATCCTTGCACTGCTCCGCCGCATGCTCGCAACGCTCCGAACAGCGGCCCTCCACGGCGTGGAGGCCTGCGCGGTCCAGGTGGAAGTGGACGTGTCGTTCGGCATGCCCATGTTCACGATGGTCGGCCTGCCGGATGCGAGCGTGCGCGAAAGCCGCGACCGCGTGCGCAGCGCCATCCGTAACAGCGGCTTCGAATTCCCGCCGCACCGAATCACCGTGAACCTGGCCCCGGCCGATGTGCGGAAGGCCGGTGCGGCGTTCGACCTGCCCATTGCGATCGGCATTCTCGCCGCGCAGGGCGTGGTGACGGCTGACGCCGTGGCCGGCATGCTGGTCATCGGCGAGTTGTCGCTCGACGGCACCATCCAGGCCACGCGCGGCGTGCTGCCGGTGGCGGCCGCGGCGCGGCGCGCTGGGCTGACACGGGTCCTGCTGCCCACCGCAAATGCGAGCGAGGCGGCAGCCGTCCTGCCCGACGGCATCATGCCAGTGTCGTCGCTGGTCGATGCGGTGGCGGCTATCAACAGTGGCACGTCCGTCCGCGCGATCACCGTGGCGGCGCTGCCACCGCCGACGCATCACGCCGACTTCGCCGACGTCACGGGCCAGTCACTCGCACGGCGCGCCATAGAAATTGCCGCGGCGGGCGGCCACAACCTGCTGCTCGTTGGTCCACCCGGCGCCGGAAAGACGATGATGGCGCGGCGGATGGCGGGCGTGCTGCCGCCGCTCAGCTTCGAGGAGTCGATCGAGTCCAGCACCGTCCACTCCGTCGCCGGACTGCTGCCGGCGGGGTGCGGACTCATCGCCGAGCGGCCGTTCCGTGCGCCGCACCACACCATCTCGGCGGCGGCGATCGCGGGCGGCGGCTCGCAGCCGCGGCCGGGCGAGGTGAGCCTCGCGCACCACGGCGTCCTGTTCCTGGATGAACTGCTCGAGTTCTCGCGCACCGCCCTCGAGGTACTGCGACAGCCGATGGAGGAAGGCGTGGTCACCATCGCACGAGCGGCACGCACCGCCGTCTTCCCTGCGCGCTTCGTGCTGGTCGGGGCGATGAACCCGTGTCCGTGCGGCTTCGCCGGTGACCCGGTCAAGGAGTGCCGCTGCACGCCGCAACAGGTGCAGCGCTACACGAGCCGGCTGTCCGGCCCGCTGCGCGACCGGCTCGACCTGTCAGTGGAGGTGCAGCGGTTGCCGGCCGAGATGCTGGGCGCCACAGGCGATGCTGAGCCCTCATCAGCCATCCGATCTCGCGTCGTCCTGGCCCGGACGCGGCAACGCGAGCGCTACAGCGGTCTTGCCGAACGGACCAACGGCGCGCTCGGCGCCGCCGCGCTCCGCCATCACTGCACGCTCGACACGGCCGGCCTGCGCCTGCTGCGGACGTCGGCCGACCGGCTTGGCCTGAGCGCACGCGGCTTCGACCGTGTCAGGCGTGTGGCGAGAACCATCGCCGATCTTGCCGGCGCCGACGCCATCTCGACCGATCACATCGCCGAAGCGCTGCAGTTCAGAACCGGGTGAGAGGATGTGATGGAATTAGGGATGGAGCGCCGGCCCCACCGTCAGGCCACCAGGGTCGCCCTCGCGTACCGGGTTGGTGAATGGCCGGCCGGCATCGCGCAGGTCGCCAAATACGGAGTCGCCCGCCGGCTTCACGCCGTCGCGCACCCAGCGCACCAGGTCGTCGAACGCACGCGACTGCTCGGGTACACTGAAGCCGCAGTGACCACCGATACGGTAGACACGCTGCACCAGCAGGTCGTTCGTGCCCGCCGCGGCCACGGCCCGATTCAGCGTCTGCTCGAGGTGAATCGGCACGAACAGGTCGCCCGTGCCATGCATCGTCAGCACCGGTCGCTCGAGATGGCCGTCGAACGGGACCAGCTCGTCGTAGGGACCAGACGCGCTGCGCATCGAGAGGTCCGGCGCCTTTCGCCGCACCGCCTCGGAGAGCCTCGCACTCGTCAGGCCGAGCGACTCATCGACACGGTAGGTGTAGTGCTGGTTCGTGGCGGCGCGGTTCGACGGTGTGGTGCCGCCTGCCAGTGCTCCCCCGCTCACGTTCTGCAGGAAGCGCGACCGCAGGCCCTGGGCCGCGAACGGGCGCGGTCCGCCGCTCAACTCGATTTCGACGCTGGCGAGCTGCCGCCCCTGCTCCGTGTAGTTCGGCGGTTCGCCGAGCAACTCCGCCATGCGGCGCGTGTCGGCGGCCACCGTCGATGGGCTCTCGAACGTCACGCCGGTGATCACCTCAGCGGCGGCGCCGACCGCCGTGAAGTAGTCGAACAGCTCCGGACCGGCCGGGCACATCGCAAGTGCGCCCGCGAACTGCGTCGGGAACTCGTGCATGCCGAGGAGCGTGACGTGGCCGCCCATCGAGGTCCCGGTCAGGTACACCCGCCGCGGCGCCGTGCCGTTATTGAACCGCGTGAACATGCCGGTGAGCGCCATCGTGTCCTGCAGCCCCATGCCCGGCACGTAGCCATTGCAGCGATAGCTCGACGCAGCCCAGGCGAACCCCTCGTCGATGAGATGCTGACGAAGGGCCGGCAGGCCGACGCGCAGCCGGCTTCCTTGCGCGCCGGCATTCGAGACGAAGCCGTGCGCACTGAGCATCAGCTCGCCATTCCAGTGCTCGGGGATCTCGATGCGGTAGATGCCGCCCTCGTAGCTGCCGAAGAACGCACGCGCGCCTGGCAGCGCATCGAACGCCGGGTCGTCTGGCGCCCAGGTCTGGGCGGGACAGGCAATCGGCGTGAGGCCTGGATGGCCGACCGTCGCGGCCGGCGTTTGCCACAGGAACGGGATGGTGGCCACTGTCACTGCCGCAAGAGCGTGCACCCGCATGGCGCACATCATACGGCGAGCGGGTCTTCGACCGATGAGCGCCGCGGGCATTTGGTACTTCCTGATGTGAAAAGCCGTGTGCTACAGTGTGGAAAATTCCCCGTTCGACTGGGCTGGTCCTCGGGTGCTTACCCGAACCGTTCGGCGGTTTCATACTGAGAGGGAAATGTTCTCACGTCGATATACCGTCCTCATTGCTGACCGCTCGACCGGTGTCGTTCGCCGCGTCACGATCAGTCTTCGCGCCGTCGCCATTGTCATTGGCGGCGCGCTCATGATGCCGGTGCTGATTGGGCTTGGTGCGAAATGGAGCGCCAATCTGGAGATGTATCAGCTCCGGACGACCAACTCTGCCCTGCAGGTCGAGAACGGCAACTATCGCGAAACCACGGGCGAACTGACGACCCAAATCCAGTCGCTCGAAGGGGTCATCGACGAACTCGGCTCGCGCTCGGCGCTCGACCCGAACCAGGCGCGCGCCATGGCCAAGCTACCGGCCGTCGTGAAGGACCGAGCAGTCGGCGGTACGTCAACGACGAACGCTGCCATTTCGAACGTCCTCTCTACCTCGCTCATTTCCCCGGAAGACACCTTCGGCGTGCTCCGCACGCTGCTCTCCTCGCTCGAGTCGCGCCTCAGCAACGTGCGGAAGGGCGTCGAGCGTCAGGAAAAGCTGGCGGCGGCCACGCCGTCCATCTGGCCGGCCAAGGGCTGGCTCACCGCCCGCTTTGGTGGCCGCTCGGATCCGTTCACGGGCGAGGCGGCATTTCACCAGGGGCTCGACATCTCGGCGTCGAAGGGCCAGCCGGTCTATGCGACTGCCGACGGCAAGGTCGACGGCGCGTCGTACGAGGGTGAGTACGGCAACCTCATCGTTCTGCGCCACGACTTCGGGATCACCACGCGCTACGGCCATCTGAGCGGCTTCAACGTGAAGCGCGGACAGACCGTCCACCGCGGCGACGTGATTGGTTACGTCGGCTCGACCGGACGCGCCACCGGCGCGCACCTCCACTACGAGATTCTCGCCAACGGGAAGCTGCTCAATCCGCTGCAACTGCTCACGCAGCCGACCCAGACCGCAGAGCGATAGACTCGCGCCGAACCTCGTTCCGGCACCCACACACCCCGGGTACTGGACCGGTTCCTTCTGCTACAATCACCAGATTCCCACGGCACGCCGACAAGCTCCTTGTCGTCTTGCGCCGGGTGAAGGACGGGCGGATCCGCGCTGTAGATGCTCCAGACATTCCTCGCCAAGGTCATCGGCACTCAGAACGAACGCGATCTGAAGAAGCTGCGTCCGGTTGTGACGCAGGTCAACGCGCTCGAATCGTCCATCCGTCCGTTGTCCGACGACGCGCTGCGCGGCAAGACCGCGGAGTTCAAGGCGCGCGTCGCGAACGGCGAGCCGCTGGACGACATCCTCCCCGAGGCGTTCGCGGTGGTCCGCGAAGCCGGCTGGCGCGTCCTGAAGATGCGCCACTTTGACGTGCAGCTCATCGGCGGTACCGTGCTCCACCAGGGACGCATCGCCGAGATGAAGACCGGCGAAGGCAAGACGCTCGTCGCCACACTGCCGGCCTATCTGAACGCCCTCGAAAGCAAGGGCGTCCATGTGGTCACCGTGAACGACTACCTCGCCCGCCGCGACTCTGAGTGGATGGGCAAGATCTACCGCTTCCTCGGCATGAGCGTCGGTGTCATTCAGCACGACCTGAGCGATGCCGAGCGCCAGGCGGCGTACGCCGCCGACATCACCTACGGCACCAACAACGAATTCGGATTCGACTACCTCCGCGACAACATGAAGTTCGACCTCGCGCACTACGTGCAGCGCGGTCATCACTTCGCGATCGTCGACGAAGTCGACAGCATCCTCATCGACGAAGCCCGCACCCCGCTCATCATCTCGGGTCCGGCGGAGGCCTCGACCGACCTCTACTACGAGGTCGACAAGATCATCCCGAAGCTCAAAGCGGGCGCTGTCATCCGTGGCGACGTGAAGGCCGAGGAGCGCGAGGAGATCGACCTCACCGGCGACTACATCGTCGACGAGAAACACAAGACCGTCACGCTCACCGAGAGCGGCATGCAGAAGGCGGAGCACCTGCTGCTCCACCGACTCAACGACGGCCACATCTACGACCTCGAGAACGCCCACATCAAGCACCACGTCGACCAGGCGCTGCGCGCGCACGCCATCTACAAGCTCGACGTCGACTACATGGTGAAGGACGGCGAGGTCGTCATCGTCGACGAATTCACCGGCCGCCTGATGCCGGGACGCCGCTGGAGCGACGGGCTGCACCAGGCCGTCGAAGCCAAGGAAGGCGTGAAGATCGAGCGCGAGAACCAGACGCTCGCCACGGTCACCTTCCAGAACTACTTCCGCAAGTACAAGAAGCTGTCCGGCATGACCGGCACCGCCGACACCGAAGCCGAAGAGTTCGCCAAGATCTACAAGCTCGATGTCATCATCGCCCCGCCGAACCGCCAGATGCTCCGCATCGAGAATCCGGACCTGGTGTACCGGACCGAGCAGGAGAAGTGGGACGCGATCGTCACCGACATCATCGACGCGCACAAGATCGGACGCCCGGTCCTCGTCGGCACCGTCTCCATCGACAAGTCGGAGAAGCTGTCGGGCATGCTGGAACGGCGCGGCCTGAAGCGCGGCACCATCACGGGGGGCGGCACGGGCAAGCATGTGGTGCTGAACGCGAAGTACCACGCGCAGGAAGCGGAGTTCGTCGCGCAGGCCGGCCGTATCGGCTCGGTCACCATCGCCACCAACATGGCGGGCCGCGGCACGGACATCCTGCTCGGTGGCAACCCCGAGTTCATGACCCGCCAGCAGGCCCTGGCCGAAGAGATCGCCGAGCGCCTGCCGAAGGGTGAAGAGCGGTTCGTCGACGACGACGACTACGTCTACTACTCGCACCTCGACGGTTTCTACCGGGTGGCGAGGCCGCGCTACGAGGAGATCTTCGCGCACTTCACGTCCATCACCGACGCCGAGCATGCCGAAGTCGTCCGCCTCGGCGGGCTGCACATCGTTGGCACCGAGCGTCACGAAGCGCGCCGCATCGACAACCAGCTGCGTGGCCGCGCCGGCCGCCAGGGTGATCCGGGTTCGTCCCGCTTCTACCTGTCGCTGCAGGACGACCTGATGCGCATCTTCGGATCCGACCGCATCTCTGGCCTGATGCAGCGCCTCGGTATGGAAGAGGGCGTGCCGATCGAAGCCGGCATGGTCACCAGCGCCATCCAGCGCGCCCAGAAGCAGGTCGAGGCGCAGAACTTCTCGGTCCGCAAGCACCTCCTCGAGTACGACGACGTGATGAACAAGCAGCGCGAGAGCATCTACGCGCTGCGCCGCGAAGTTCTCGACGGCAAGATTCGCGTCGACGAGACCGAGGTGGTCGGGTCACGCGAGTACATGATGGAGCTCGCCGACGACACGCTCGACGGCTTCATCGAGAGCTACGCGCCGCTCGAGGCCGACCTCGAGCAGTGGGACCTCCCCGCACTCCGCCGCGAAGTGGAAGGCACCTTCGCCGTCGATACCGAGTCGCTCGACTTCGCCGGCAAGACCGCGGACGACATCCGCGACGAACTCTGGGAACTCCTGGTCGCGTCGTATACCGCGAAGGAAGATCTGGTCGGCCGCGAGATTCTCCAGCGCGTCGAACGCGACATCATGCTGCAGGTGGTCGATCAGCAGTGGAAGGACCATCTCTACAGCCTGGACCACCTGAAGGAAGGCATCGGCCTCCGTCAGTACGGCCAGCGCGACCCGCTCGTCGAGTACAAGAAGGAAAGCTTCCAGATGTTCCAGGCGATGAAGGATCGCATTGACCTGGAAACGGTGAGCTACCTGTGGCGCTTGCGCCCGGTGCTCCAGGAAGAGGCGGCGCCGGCACCGCCGCCGGTCATCCGGCAGGCGCCGCGCCAGCAGGTGATCTTCAACAACCCTGGCGCCGAGACACAGGCTGCGTCGATCTTCAACTCCGCTCCCTCATCGACCGCGGCCGCTGCGCTGCAGCAGGCCGCGCCACAGCCGGCGCGTGTCGGCGGTGATGATGCCGAACTGCGGACGGTGCGCAACGACGGCCCGAAGGTCGGACGCAACGACCCGTGCCCCTGCGGCAGCGGCAAGAAGTACAAGAAGTGCCATGGTGCCGCGGTCTGATCGCTCCCTTCCTGACGCACATGGCCGACCCACTGCGGTCGGCCTGTGCGATGCTCCACGCTCGTTGAAATCCCCAAGGCCGACGTATGTCGGCCTTGCGTGCATCCGGACCTATGACGCCAAAAACTGACGTACTCGAGACGCTCCCGGCAGCCGAGCTCGGCTTTGCCACGGCCCTCACTTTCGACGACGTGCTGCTCGTGCCGCAGCACTCGACCGTCCTCCCCTACCAGGTGGACGTCAGCACACGCCTCACGCGCAACATCCGCCTGAACGTGCCGCTCGTCAGCGCCGCCATGGACACCGTCACCGAGTCACGCCTCGCCATTGCCATGGCGCAGCAGGGCGGCCTCGGCGTCATCCACAAGAACCTCTCGATCGACGAGCAGGCCTCGGAAGTCGACCGTGTCAAGCGCTCCGAGAGCGGCATGATCGTCGACCCGATCACGCTGTCGCCGTCGCACCGCATCTTCGAAGCGCTCGAGCTCATGAAGAAGTACCGGATCTCGGGTGTGCCGATCACCGATGACGGCAGCAAGCAAGGACGCCTCGTCGGCATCCTCACCAACCGCGACCTGCGCTTCGAGACGAACGTCCAGCGGGCGATCTCCGACATCATGACGAGTGAGAACCTCATCACCGTCCCGGTCGGCACCACGCTCGACGCCGCGCGCGAAATCCTCCATCGGCACAAGGTCGAGAAGTTGCTGGTTGTCGACGCCTCGTTCCGGCTCAAGGGGCTGATCACGGTGAAGGACATCCAGAAGGCGGTGAAGTACCCGAACGCCTCGAAGGATACCCTCGGCCGCCTGCGCTGCGGCGCCGCGGTGGGTGTGGCGAAGGACACGATCGAACGCGCCGAGGCGCTCGTCGCCGCCGGTGTCGACGTGCTCGTCGTCGACACCGCACACGGTCACTCACAGGGTGTGCTCGACATCGTCGGACGCATCCGGAAGCAGTTCCCCGAAGTGGAACTGGTGGCGGGCAACGTCGCCACGGGCGCCGCGACGCTGGCGCTCATCGAACGGGGTGTCGATGCGGTGAAGGTCGGCATCGGCGCCGGCTCGATCTGCACGACCCGCGTGGTGGCCGGCATCGGTGTCCCGATGGTCTCCGCCATCATGGACTGCTCGCGCGCCGCCGCGCAGCACGACGTGCCGATCATTGCCGACGGCGGCATCCGATTCTCGGGCGACATCACCAAGGCCCTGGCCGTTGGCGGCAGCACGACGATGATCGGTAATCTGTTCGCCGGCACCGACGAGAGCCCCGGCGAACTGATCCTCTACCAGGGCCGTAGCTTCAAGGAATACCGCGGTATGGGCTCGATCGGCGCGATGCGCCGCGGCAGCCGCGACCGCTACTTCCAGGACGACTTCGATCTCGAGGGGCCGTCGGACGTCGGCGAGAAACTGGTACCGGAAGGCATCGAAGGCCGCGTCGCCCACAAGGGTTCGGTGGCCGCGATGATTCACCAGTTGGTGGGCGGCCTGCGCGCCGGCATGGGCTACACCGGCTGCGGCACGATCCCCGAACTGCAGCGAAAGGCGCAGATCATCCGCATCACCCCGGCCGGCTTCCGCGAAAGCCACGTGCACGACGTGGCCATCACCAAAGAAGCGCCGAACTATCGCTCAGGGAACTAGAACTGAATGGTCCGGCTGAAGCCGGACACTACGCAGTGTGACGCAGGTCAGTCGTAGTGTCCGGCTTTAGCCGGACCCACTTCGTCTGCACCTGACCGCTCGATCGCAATCGCTCGATCGTTCTCCCCCACCGTTCGCAACTCCACACGCACCGCATCCACCGGCAGCCGCGTCCAGCGGTCCGGCCATTCCACCGCCACCACCGCCCCGCTAATCACGAGCTCCTCGAGTCCGAGGTCGTCCACCTCGCGCGGCGTCAGCCTGTACAGGTCGATGTGATGGAGGGTGAGGCGCCCGCCGCGGTACTCCTGGATGAGCGTGAAGGTGGGGGAACTCACCTCGAGCGGGTCGACGCCGAGCCCTTCGGCGAGCCCCTTGACGAAGGCGGTCTTGCCTGCGCCGAGGTCGCCCGTGAGCAGCACCACGTCGTCTGGGCGCAGCTCCGCGGCGAGGGTTCGACCGGCGTCGATCGTCTCGGCTTCCGAGTGTGTCGTGACCGTCACTGCTTGTCGGGGGCTTTGCGGCGCGCGGTGAGTTCGAGGATGGCGTCGCTGATGTGCGCGGCGACATCGCCGGCGACCATCGACACTTCGCCTTCGTCGGCCTGCGCCAGATCGCCGGCCATGCCGTGCAGGTAGACGGCGAGCTTGCACGCCGCCTCTGCATCGAGCAACTGCGCGAGCATCGCGCCGATCATGCCGGCCAGCACGTCGCCGGTGCCGCCGGTGGCCATGCCCGGGTTCCCTGTCGGATTGATGTAGACCGTGCCGTCAGGCGTGGCGATGAGCGTCCGGTGCCCCTTGAGGACGACGTAGACGTGATGCGTCGAGGCAAAGGTGCGTGCCACCTCGAGGCGGTTGGCCTGCACCTCTTCGATGCTCGTACCGACCAGCCGCGCCATCTCGCCCGGATGCGGCGTGATGATGACGTCACGCCCTTCCCTGCCAGCCAGACGTTCGGGCTGACCGGTGAAGGCATTGAGCCCATCGGCATCAATCACCAGTGGCACGGTGGCGCGATCGACCAGCGCATGGATGAAGCTGCGCGTGCCTGAGCCCTGCCCGAGCCCTGGACCGACCACCATCACGTCGGCGGTGGTTTCGAGCAGCGCCTCGACCGAGTCGGGGTCGAGACCGTCGGGGTTCTCGTCAAGCGGCTCGGTCATGTACTCCGGCCCCATCGACGCGACAATCGCCAGGCAGTTCGACGGGGTGGCGACGGTCACAAGGCCAGCACCCGCGCGCAGCGCACCGATGGCGGCCAGGTGCGCCGCACCGGTCTTGCCGCGCGAGCCGGCCACCAGCAGCACGCGGCCGTAGTCGCCCTTGTGCGTGTCGGGGTTGCGCGGCTCGAGCATCGCGCGTGTGGCGGTGCGCGTGAGCAGTTCCACACGCGGGCCATCGACACTCTCGATGATCTCCTGCGGGATGCCGATATCGGCAATCACGATGTCGCCGGCGCGCGTTTCGGCCGGCGGCAGCACCAGCGCCAGCTTCGGCGCACCGAGCGTGACGGTGGTGCCCGCGACGATGGAGTCGCCGATTGGTTCGTGGGTGTCGGCTGACAGGCCGGAGGGCAGGTCGATCGCGACCACCGGAATGCCCGACCCGTTCACGTCGGCGACCACTGTTTCCAGCAGGCCGGTGAGCGGTGCGTTCAGGCCCGTGCCGAACATCGCATCGACGATGAGCGTGCTGTCGGCGATTTCGGAGAAGTGCAGTTCCCACGCCTGGCTGTCGGCCACTTCGACGGTGGAGAGACCGAGCCGGCCGAGGATCTCGAGGTTGATGCGCGCGTCGCCGCGCACGTCAGCAATGCTGCCGATGACAAACACCGAGACGTCGACACCGCGCTGCAGCAGCGTGCGGGCCACGACGAAGCCGTCGCCGCCGTTGTTGCCGCGGCCGCAGAGCACAGCCACCTGGTGTTCCTGGAGGTCGCCGTGGACCGCCTCCATAGCAGCCACGACCTGACGGCCGGCGTTCTCCATCAGGACCAACGACGCGATGCCGATATCCTCGATGGTCCGGCGATCCGCCTCGCGCATCTGTGCCGCGTTCAGGACTCGCATGGGTGGGTTGCACCCACAATAGCACAGGCAGTACGCTGGCCTGATGAGCGCGATGGTGAACATCAACGGCCGCCTGCTCGACAAGGAACAGGCGGTCATCTCGGTCTTCGATCACGGCTTTCTCTACGGCGAAGGCATCTACGAAGTCGTCCGCACCTACGACGGCGTGCCGTTCCTGTTCGACCGGCACATGCGCCGCCTGCGCAACTCCGGCGCGATGATCCGGCTCGACCTGCCGGTGTCCGATGTCGAGGTCGAACGACGCGTCCTCGAGACCATCGCCGCTGCCGGCCTCGGCACCGACGGACGCGACGCCTACATCCGCATCCTCGTCACCCGCGGCGTCGGCGAGATCACCTACGACCCGGCAGCCTGCCCCGAACCAAGCGTCGTCATCATCGTCAAGCCGCACGTCGATGCGCCGCCCGCCGCCTATGCCAACGGCGTGATGGTGTCGCTGGTCGGCGTGCTGCGCAACCATCCTGGCACCGTGAACCCGCTCATCAAGTCGAACAACCTGCTGAACAACGCGCTCGGCAATCAGGAGGCGCTGCGCAAGGGAGCGTTCGAGGCAGTGATGCGCAACTACCGCGGTGAGATCGCGGAGTGCTCGACGGCCAACATCTTCATCGTGAAGGACGGTGTCGCGCTGACGCCGCCGAGTGACGCGGGCCTGCTGGTGGGTATCACGAGGGAATTCCTGTTCGAGGTCGCGCGGGAGATCGGCGTGCCGATGCGCGAGCAGGTGCTGCAGGACACCGATCTGTTCGGCGCTGACGAATGCTTCCTCACGAGCACCACGCGCGAACTGGTGCCGATCGTCCGCGTCGACGAGCATGTCATCGGCAGCGGCACACCGGGCCGCATCACGGCCACGCTGCTCGACGCGTTCCGCGTCCGTGCCCGCGCGCTCGTCGCCGGCAGCACGCGCTGACGCTGACGCGGACGTAACGTAGCCGCGAACCTTCAGGTTCGCTAACTCGAGCCGTACGTAGTGTCCGGCTTTAGCCGGACTTTCTGGGGTCCGCCTAAAGGCGGACACTACACCGATCTCGAAACCGCCCTACTGCCGCACGGTGAACGCGGCGAGCAACTGCTCCACTTCAGCCTCGTCAATCACCGACGCGCTCGTCGTCGACCGCTTCACGAAAATCTCGACCACGGCAGCCGGCGTCGTGCCGGTATTGCGGAAGCCGTGCTTCGTCCCCTTCTTCATGAAGAACGCCTGCCCCGTTACGGCGGCGACCGGCGCATCGCTGCCAATGGTGATTTCGAGCGTTCCCACCACCGGCGTCCACACGTGGTACTCCACATCGTCGTGCACATGCACCGAGCGGACGGCACCCGGCTGCAGTTCGACGCGGCTGACGCGAATCTCGTCGCGGTCGATCAGCCGGAACGGCCGCACGCCAGGGTCGGCTTCTCCCGGCTGTGCGGCTGGCTGCTGGGCGCGTACACCTGCGGCGCACACGAAGGTCATCACGGCGGCAACGAGCATCCTGACAAACGTTCTCGACATCCTCACCTCGAGGCGAAGGCTAGCAGAGCCGAGAGCCGCGCCGGACAAAAAGCAGGCCCGGCTGAAGCCGGGTACTACGCCTGTTGCGCGTAGCGTCCGCTCCCGCCGGGCCCGCCGTGAGCCTTGCGACTAACGACTAAAGACCAACGACTAAACCGCCGCGTCCGCAAACTCCTCGATCGGCGGGCAGGCGCAGATCAGGTTGCGGTCGCCGTAGGGATTGTCGATGCGTCCCACCGTCGGCCAGAACTTGCGGGCGCGCACGAACGGCAGCGGATACGCCGCCTGGTGCCGCGAGTAGGCGTGGGTCCACTCGTCCGCCGACACGGCTGCCGCCGTGTGCGGCGCGTGCTTCAGGACGTTGTCCTTCGGGTCGGCCTTGCCGTCGATGACGTCCTGGATCTCCTGGCGAATCGCAATCATCGCGTCGCAGAAGCGGTCCAGTTCGTCCTTCGGTTCGCTCTCGGTCGGCTCGATCATCAGCGTGCCGGCCACCGGGAACGACACCGTCGGCGCGTGGAAGCCGTAGTCCATCAGACGCTTCGCCACGTCCGTCTCGTCGATGCCACTCGCCGCCTTCAGCGGTCGCAGGTCGAAGATCATCTCGTGCGCCACGCGCCCGTTCTCGCGGCTGTAGAGCACCGGGAAGTGCCCCTCGAGCCGCGACTTGATGTAGTTCGCGTTGAGGATGGCGTAGCGCGTCGCGTTCGTCATGCCGTCCGCGCCGAGCATGCGGATGTAGGCGAACGAGATGAGCAGGATGCTGGCGCTCGCCCACGGCGCCGCCGACAGCGCGTGAATGGCCTTGGCGCCGCCCGTCTTCACCACCGCATGGCCTGGCAGGTACGGCGCCAGGTGCGCGGCCACCGCAATCGGCCCCATGCCCGGACCGCCGCCGCCGTGCGGAATGGCGAACGTCTTGTGCAGGTTGAGATGGCAGACGTCAGCGCCGATCGTGGCCGGGCTCGTGAGGCCGACCTGCGCGTTCATGTTGGCGCCGTCCATATACACCTGACCACCGTGCTCGTGAATGGTGGCGCAGATGTCTTGAATGCTCTCCTCGAACACGCCGTGCGTCGACGGATACGTGACCATCAGGCACGACAGCCGCTCCTTGTGCAGGATAGCCTTCGCCATCAGGTCGTCGACGTCGATGTTGCCGTCCTTCGTGCTGTTCACCACCACCACACGCATGCCCGCCATCACGGCGCTGGCCGGATTGGTGCCGTGCGCCGAGGCCGGGATGAGCACGACGTCGCGATGTGCATCGCCACGATCCAGGTGATAGGCACGAATGACCATCAGCCCCGCGAACTCGCCCTGCGCGCCGGAGTTCGGCTGCAGGGAGACGGCCGCGAACCCGGTGATCTTCGAGAGTGCGTTCTCCAGTTCGGCGAAGATCTGGTGATAGCCGGCCACCTGCTCCACCGGCACGAACGGGTGCGGCTTCGAGAATTCCGGCCAGGTAACCGGCAGCATCTCCGACGCAGCGTTCAGCTTCATCGTGCACGAGCCGAGCGCAATCATCGAGGTGTCGAGGCCGATGTCCTTCCGTTCCAGACCGCGGATGTAGCGCATCATCTCCATCTCGGAGTGATGCGTATTGAACACCGGGTGCGTGAGGAACGGCGTGGTCCGCGCCAGTGCGGCCGGGTAGCTCGCGTCGAGCGAGAGCGAGCCGCCAACGACACGCTTCCCCACCGCCACCTGGAACGCCTCGACAATCCGCGCGACGTCGTCCGTATCGGTGGCTTCGTCGAGCGCGATGTTGATGCTGCCGTCGGCGCGGTACCGCAGGTTGATGCCGCCAGATTCCGCGGCCAACCGCACGGCGGTCGCATCGGCACCGACGATGCGGATGGTGTCGAAGAAGTGCGGGTTCGCCTGGGTCAGGCCGAGCGCGGCGAGCTGCTGCGCCAGCAATGTTGCCAGCGAGTGCACCCGTTCCGCGATGGCCGTGAGCCCCTTCGGACCGTGATACGCGGCGTAGAGGCCGGCGATGTTCGCCAGCAGCGCCTGCGCCGTGCAGATGTTCGACGTCGCCTTCTCGCGGCGGATGTGCTGCTCGCGCGTCTGCAGCGACATGCGATACGCCGTGTGCCCGTGCACATCGACCGACACACCGATGATGCGGCCTGGCGATTGGCGGATGTGCTTCTCCTTGGTCGCGAAGAAGGCGGCGTGCGGTCCGCCGTAGCCCATCGGCACACCGAAGCGCTGCGAGTTGCCGAGCACGATGTCGGCGCCGACTTCTCCGGGCGGGGTGAGCAGCGTGAGGCTGAGCAGGTCGCTCGCCACCGCCACGAGCACGCCCGAGGCGTTGGCGCGCGCGATGAAACCACGCAGGTCGTGCACCACACCGGCTTCGTCAGGCGACTGCACGAGCGCGCCGAACACGCGGTCGCCGAACTCCACCGTCTGCATGTCGCCAACCACGAGTTCGATGCCGAGCGGTTCGGCGCGCGCCATCAGCACGTCGATGGTCTGCGGGTAGCAGCTATCCGCGACGAAGAACTGCGCCGGTCCAATGACGTTGTCGATGCGCTTCGACTGCGCGCGGTACAACAGCGTCATCGCTTCGCCCGCGGCCGTGGCCTCGTCGAGCAGCGACGCCGTCGAGATCTCCATCCCCGTCAGCTCCGCCACCATCGTCTGGTAGTTGAGCAGCGCCTCGAGGCGCCCTTGGGCGATTTCCGCCTGGTAGGGGGTATAAGGCGTGTACCAGCCCGGGTTCTCCAGCACGTTGCGGAGGATGACGCTTGGGGTATTCGTGTCGTAGTAGCCGAGGCCGATGTAGGAGCGGAACAGGCGATTCTTCGCGGCGATACCGCGCAGGTCGCGCAGGAAGGCGTGCTCGGAGGTGCCAGGCGGCAGGTCGAGCGGCGCGTTCAGGCGGATGCGGGCCGGAATGGCTTCGTCGATCAAGCCGTCCAGCGAGGACGCCCCGACCACCGCCAGCATGGCGGCGGTATCGGCAGCGTCGGGACCGATGTGACGCGACTGGAAGACGTCGTGATCGAAGATGCTCATTTCACCAGGTCTGAATACTGGGTGACGTCGAGAAGAGTGCCGGTTTCGCTGAGGTCGGACAGCTTGATGACGACCATCCAGCTGGCGTGCGGGTCGGAGTTCACCGCTTCCGGCTTCTCTTTCAGCGCGGCGTTCACTTCGACCACTTCGCCAGAGACCGGCGCGTAGAGTTCGGACACGGCCTTCACCGACTCGATGTTGCCGAAAGTCTGGCCCGCCTTCAGCACGGTGCCGACCTCGGGCAGTTCCAGGTACACCACGTCGCCCAGTTGCGCCTGCGCGAAGTCGGTGATGCCGACCTTGCCCTCGTCACCAGACAGCTCGATCCACTCGTGGTCCTTCGTGTACTTGAACCCTGCCGGATACGCCATTACTTTGTCCTCTTGTAGAAGGGGGTCGGCACGACCTTCGCCTTGAGGCGACGGCCGCGAATGTCGATGTCGATCTCGGTGCCTGGCACGGCAAGCGCCGCCGACACGTAGCCAAGACCGATGGCTTTCTTGAGGTAGGGCGTCTGCGTGCCGCTGGTAACTACACCGACCGCTTCCTCGCCGCTGTAGATGGTGTAGCCCTGGCGGCCGATGCCGCGGTCGATCATTTCGAAACCAATCAGCTTCTGCGCGGTGCCGTCGGCCTTCTGCTGCTTCAGCACGTCGCTGCCGACGAAGCTGTCCTTCTTCCAGCCAACAATCCAGTCCAGGCCGGCCTCGACCGGGGTGCGGGTATCGTCGATGTCGTTGCCGTGCAGCGACATCGCTGCCTCGAGGCGAAGCGTGTCGCGGGCGCCGAGGCCGCACGGGATCATGCCGAACTGTTCGCCCGAGGCCATCAGCGCGAGCCACACGGCGTCGGCCTGCTGCGGCGGCACGAAGATCTCGAAGCCGTCCTCGCCGGTGTAGCCGGTGCGCGACACGGTGCCGCGCACGTGGGCGATTTCGCCGTGCGCGAACCAGTAGTACTTCATCGAGGCGAGATCGATGCCGGTGAGCGGCTGCACGATCTCGAGCGCCTTCGGCCCCTGCACGGCAATCAGCGCATAACGCGCGCTGACGTTGACGGCGACCGCATCACCCGCGGGCGTGATGCCTTCGGAGATGACCGCGAAGTCTTTCTCGATATGCGAGGCATTGACGACGAGCATGAAGTGCTGCGGCCCAAGCCGGTAGACCAGCAGGTCGTCGACAAAGGTGCCGGCGGGCGTGAGCAGACCCGAGTACTGCGCCTGGCCGATCTGCAGTTTTGAGGCGTCGTTGCACGAGATCCGCTGCACCGCATCGAGCGCGTTACTCCCGGCAATCTCGATCTGCCCCATGTGACTGACATCGAACAGGCCGGCGCGCTCGCGCACAGCCAGGTGTTCAGCGGTGATGCCGGAGTATTCGACCGGCATATCCCAGCCGCCGAAAGGGACCATTCTCGCGCCGAGGGCGCGATGACGGGCGTTGAGCGGCGTCTTCTTCAGAGGGGCGTCGGTGGCCTGATCCATGGGGATTTTTGAACTGATGGGAACAGGTCAACGTTACTATTCCGCTTCGCGCGTGGTCAAGGAATGGGGCGCTCGCCGACACTCGCGTCGGTCTCCTCTTCCCCGGCGTCGAGCAAGCCGTCGTCTTCCGGGTCGACCTCACCCTGGACGACGAGCGGGTAGCGGAGGTAGCTGTTCAGTGTGTGGTAGCTGATGCCCAGCACCCGCGACGCCTCGCGCTTGTTGCCGCCGGCGCGGTCGAGCACGATCCGCGCGTAGCGGCTGCCCCACGCCCGCATGGTCTCGCCACGCCGGATCGACGGCAGCAGCACCGTATCGAAGTCGCCGCGCACGATTGGCGGCAGGTCGTCGAGCTCGATGACGACGCCGTCGGCCAGAGCCACCGCACGCTCGATCATCCGTTCGAGTTCGCGCACGTTGCCCGGCCAGTCGTAGAGCAGCAGCGCGTCGCGCGCGGCCTCGGACAACGACAGTGCCCGGACGTGCCGAAGACGCTCGAGGAAGTAGGTGGCCAGTTCGATGACGTCGGGTCGGCGTTCGCGCAGCGATGGCACGCGCAGATCGACCCCGCCGAGCCGGTAGAAGAGGTCGGCGCGAAACAGCTTCCGCTCCACCATCTCGGCGAGGCTGCGGTTGGTGGCGGCGACGATACGGATGTCGACGCGCTGGGTGCCGGTGCCGCCGACGCGTTCAACCGCCAGATCCTGGATAGCGCGCAGCAGCTTGGCCTGGGCCGAGAGCGAGAGGTCGGACACTTCGTCGAGGAAGAGCGTGCCGCCGTCGGCATGTTCGAACTTGCCGCGGCGGCCGCGCACGCCGGTGGCCGTGCGCTCTTCGATGCCGAACAGTTCGGCTTCGAGCAGCGTCTCCACCAGGGCCGCGCAATTGATGGCGACGAACGGCCCCTGACGCCGCGCGCTCAACTCGTGAATCTGCCTGGCGACCAACTCCTTGCCGACGCCAGATTCTCCCTCGAGGAGCACGGTGAAATCCGTGGCGGCCACCTTCTCGATACGGTCGCGCAAGGAGGCCATCGCCGGCGTCGACCCGATGAGCGGCGCCGCCCCGTCGCGACGCGGCTTCTGCGCCATTGGCGCACTGCCGCGACCGGCCGACGCGCGTGCCCGCTCCACTTCCAGCACCAGGGCGCCGAGTTGCGCGGCGTATCCCAGCAACTGGAAGTCCCAGTCGCCCAGGCGACGACTGCGATCGAACGTCGCTTCCAGCATCCCGCGCTGCGCGGCCGTCGGACCGACCACCTCGAACGCCAGCGCCTCGACCCCCTCGTCTGCCTTGTCGCTCGGCCAGCGACTAGCGCGGTCGCGGAGCACGAGAGACCGCACCGGTAGCGCTCGCTTCAGCGATTCTTCGAACGCGCCGCGCACCTGCCCCGGCTCGGCGCGGCTACTGACCGCTCGCGCCAGCGTGGCGAGCACGTCACCCAACCCGCGGCGCCGATCGCGCTGACGCCGCAACACCGACGCCTCTTCCGCTCGCTGTCCTTCAGCCACATGCATCGACTGCCCTCCCCGTGAATACGTGTGCCGGGGGATCAACCAAAGGCAGTGCCACGGCGCGCGCCGGCACGATCGTCAAGGAATGCCAAGGATTTCGTGAATAAACCGCTGTCGGCGCCCCGCGTGCACGGGCACGTTGTTCCCGTGCGTGGGGTGGTAGTGCCCGTCGCCGCAGAAGGAACCTGGCCTGCCTGTTCGCAGCGCTGGACGGACGGTGCGCTTCCCGCCCGGCGCGGTCACGGCATGGGGTGAGCGATTCCCTGTTGCTGGACATATGGATGGGTTACACTCCGCCTGCGTTCGAGCACTCCGCTTGAACTTCGGCACTCACTTCCAGCAGGTCGCACCCATGCAACTTCGCACCCGCCAGGCCTTCACCGTCGCCGCCGTCGCTCTTGGCTTCGTTGTCACGCTCGCTGGATCGGCGCAGGCGCAAGGCAACTCCAGTCTGGGCACATGGAAGCTCAACGTTGCCAAGTCCCGCTACGATCCCGGCCCTGCCCCGAAAAGCGACGACCGGGTCTATGAGGCGTGGGAAGGCGACGGGGTCAAGACGACGTTCACCAGTGTGAGTGCGGATGGCACCCGCGTCCAGACGAGCTATGCGGCCCATTACGACGGCAAAGACTACAAGTACACCGGCGCGAAGGGCCGCGACGCCGTCGCCCTGAAGCGCATTGACGCCAACACGACGGAATCAACGCTGAAG
>Ga0114966_10000113_pt1 | contig 74949 bp, 75 predicted proteins | sample M_130207_XF_Meta_FD_87029 | JGI IMG/M metagenome (GOLD analysis project Ga0114966, IMG submission 87029) | Freshwater microbial communities from Lake Montjoie, Canada to study carbon cycling - M_130207_XF_MetaG | ecosystem: Environmental > Aquatic > Freshwater > Lake | place: Lake Montjoie...
ATTATAAATCTATGCAATTCTTGTAATCCTGATGTTGTCCATGTCCAATATGATGAGCATTTCATGGTTGGTGATTATTTCAATTGCGATAATGTTGTAATGACAACATATTTTGCTTATGCAGACCAAACGTATAAGCACGATGATTATTATAGAAGGATATTTGAGGGTATGCTATCCCTAAAAAAAGCTAGAATGTTTGTGATATCACCTTCGATAAGAGACAGATATCTTGAAAGAGGTTTTGATAAAAATAGAATAGAAGTTGTTCCAAGTGGAGTAAGAGATGATCTTTTTTTGTTTAAAGAGGAATGCGAATATCCCGATAGATCTATTTATTTAGCTAAAATAGACTATAGAAAAAGACAACACTTATTCCACAATATAGAAGATTTATATTTTGCTGGAAATATAGCTGACGAAAGGTATAATAAAAACAACTATCTCGGTGAATGGAGTAAGGATTATCTCTATAAAAACTTAACGAGTTATGCAAATTTAGTTCTTTTGAGCGATGGAGAGGCTCATCCATTAGTTTGTATGGAAGCTATGTCGGCTGGATTGGGATTAGTAATATCAGAATTTGCTACAGCTAATTTAAATCTATCTTTACCTTTTATAGACGTGATTCCAGAATCGAGAATGAATGATATAGAGTATATTTCTGAGATAATAAAAAAGAATAGAGAAAAATCAATCCCGTTAAGAAAAGAGATAAGGGATTATGTAATATCAAATTTTAGCTGGGAAAGTATAATAAAAAATCAATATTTACCTAAACTAATTAAATAATATGGACTTTGGAGTTTTTTACACATGTTATACTGAAAAAAAAGCAGTAGACTATTCTTTAGAAGTTTTATATGGAATATACCCGGAGGTTCCAGTTTATCTTATCTCAGATGGCGGAGATGATTATTCAGACTTAGAAAAAAAATATTCAGGTCTTGGATTTAATATAAAGACATATATCGAGGAGGATTCTAGAGGTCTTATACCCACATTTGGACATAGGGAAGATTTCCACACAGAAGAGATTCAAAAGGCGGTACTATCCTCTGTTATGACATTTATGGAAAGGGTAAAAAGAGCGATAGATTATAATAAGAAAGAATTTCTTCTTGTAATGGAGCCAGATGTTTTGGTCAGAGGGAAAATAACTAATTCAAATAAACATAAATTATTGGGATCTAGAGTTAATTCGGGGATGACTGATGAAATAAGGGATATAGTTAGAAATTACCCTGGATCTATTGATGTTAATACCTGGGGAATTACTCCCGCAATATTTGAATGCTCGTCATTTCTAAAGGTTTATGATATTATCAAGGATGATAATCTTTTACTTAAAAAATTATGCTACTCCGATAGAAGGTTTGCAAATTATGATTTTATGTTTGCAGTATTGTTTGCACTCATAGGGGTACACGAATCGATTAACCCTGAAATAGTCGAGTGCTTTAGAAATCCACATTGGGAGAATAGCTGGCATCCTTTAGTACATCAATACAGAGCTAAGTATCCTCTTTCTTCAGAAGGATATAACGGGACTCATATAATTAATAACAATGGAATGGGGGATCAATGGCAATGGAAAAGATAGGAGCATATTATCAGTGCTACATGAATAGAAATAGTCTGAATTTTGTTTTGGAAAATTATAGAAAAAAATATCCAGAATCAAATGTAATTCTAGTGTGTGACGGCGGATCCGATTTCACGGAGGAATCTATTAAATATAAATGTAATTACATACATGACAGTAAAATAGAAACAGAAAAAAATTTAATATTTAAAAATATTGATTCTGCTAAAAGATTTATTTCTAGGATATCGAATAATATACATCTTATCACGGAGGATTTTTTTATTCTATTAGAGGATGATGTTTATATAATAGAAAAAATAAATTCGCCTTTAGAAAACGATATTAATGGATGCAATAAGAACGAGTTTTTTTCTAATGAGATTTCTGAAGTAATAAGAAATAGAAACAGTAATATAAGGGGTAAGGTTTACTATGGAGGGTTTGGCGGATGTATACTTAGAACTGTTTTTTTTAAACATATTTTAAAAAATTTAGATTTAGTTAATCTAGATCTTAAAATATATTTTGAGAGGTCAAATCCATCCGAATGGGCATCAGATAAAATAATCACATATCTTTGTCTTATCAACGGAGGATCGATAGGACACTACACTGGATTATGTGAAACTTGGTATCCCGATCTCGGCGAAAGATTAGAATTAAAATCAGTTGAGGTTTTACATCAATATAAAGAATATTATTAAAAAAAATATATGCAATTTAATCAAGTAGAATTAGAAAAGGTAAAAAAATATTGGAACGATAGACCTTGCAACATAAGGCATTCTGATAAAGAATTAGGGACGATGGAATATTTCGAAGAAGTTGAAAGTAGAAGATATAAGGTTGAACCTCATATCCTTGAATTCGCTGACTTCCCTTCTTGGAGGGGTAAAAAAGTATTCGAGATAGGGTGTGGTATAGGGACTGATTCTATATCATTTCTTAAAAACGGAGCTGAACTAACATCTGTGGATTTATCAGATGAAAGCTTGAAGTTAACTGAAAAAAGAGTGTCAGTTTATGGATTTAATGCTGATTTAAGATACGCAAATGCTGAAAATTTATCCGAATATATCAATCCTACAAAATTCGATTTAATCTATTCGTTCGGTGTTCTCCATCATACCCCAAATCCAATAGATTCCTTTAGAGAGGTTACAAAATATATGGATAAGGATTCAGAATTTAGAGTGATGGTTTATCATAAAGGTGCGTTTAAGGTTTTTCAGATATTAGAACAATATGATTACGAATACGGAAGAGCTAACGAATTAATAGCTAAACATTCTGAGGCACAAACAGGATGTCCAGTGACTTATTCATACACTCCTAAAGAAATAACAGATCTTCTCAATGAGGTAGGTCTCGAAGTTACCGAAATAAAAATTGCCCATATTTTTCCCTATAAAATAGAAGAATATAAGAGATATGAATACGTAAAAGAGCCTATTTGGGAAATGCCAGAATCCACATTTAACGAATTTCAGAGTAAGTATGGATGGCACTTATTAGTTACATCAAAATTAAAAGCTTAAAAATGTCTAAAATATACATAGATTGTGGAACCCATTTAGGGGAGGGACTAAAGAAACATATAGAAGATTTAGGTATAGATCAGAATTGGGAAATATTCACTTTCGAAGCAAATAGATACACCTATGAATTATTTCAAGAGACTATAAAAAAAGAATATCTCCCACCTAAATATCAATGGGCAAAATGGGATAATATAAAATATTACAACAAAGCTGTATGGACAGAAAACGGGGAGATAGATTTCTACTGTTCAACTACTGCTGATATATCTGAGATAAGAAAGGGTATGCCAGAATTCATGGAGATGCATGATCGAATGGTAGAAAATGGAGATTTACTTATACCTCATCAAAGAACTGACTTTCCTGTTGATGGGTCTTCAACCATACTTCCAGAACACCTTAAAAGCACTATATCAGAGGGTGGTAATTTCATACAGAAAACATTAGATTGGTCCAATAAAACAAAGATCGAATGTTTTGATTTCTCAGAGTGGCTTTCAAAAAATGTGAGGGAATCAGATTATGTAGTATGTAAGATTGATATAGAGGGAGCAGAATTTGAAGTGCTTAAAAAATGTATCGAAGATGACACTTTGAGGCTTATAAATTCTCTAGATGTCGAATTTCATCATTTCTCAAATCATGAATATACGAAGGATTACAATTACATTATGTCCGAGATAAACCGTCTTGGAATTAAATTTAAAATCTGGTAAACATGAACATACAAGAAATAAATGAAAATTTTCATTTTCCTAAATTCAATCTAGATAAGATTGACATAAGAAACGAGCTAATTTCCGCTAAAAAAAGAATTTACGAGGTACAAAATTCAGGAAGAGGGACACAGGAATGTTTTCTTAGCTTTTATCCTGTAGCAAAAAATATAAGATTCGTATCCTCTCATTTCTATAATTCAATTAAAAATAATAGAATTCCCATATTATCAGATACAGCTAGAAGCGGAGAGGATTCTTTCTGGATGAACATGACATCAAGATCTTGGTACCCGTGGCTTTGGATTAGATATTTTAAAGATATAGATACCGGAGAAGGAAATAGAAAATCCTGGGAAAGATTATTCAGACCTATAGAGGATCCATGTATCAAAGAAGTAACAGGGTATAATGATGTTAATCCAGGATCTTTTTTCCTTTATATTGCATGCCTTTCCCATGTATTTAGATTTAATCAAATCTTCAAAAACCTTATTTTTGAAAAATACAAATCAGAATTTCCCGAAGGACCTGTTTGTGGATTGCAGATAAGAAGAGGTGAGATAGTACCAAAAGACGGCGATATAAATAAATCCTGGAAAATAAGGGAGTTATTTACCCTTGATGACTATATGGTCGGGGCAAAAGAAATCTGCGATAAATTAGGAACTAAAACAATCTTCGTTTCGAGCGATTCAAACGAGACGTTAGAGTATTTGAAAGAAAACTACACAGATTACAATTTCATAGTAAATAAATATGATAGAAGTTTATTTGTAAGATTCCAGGGGGATCCTAGCAAGGTTAATCTTGAAAGAGATCTTCAACTAAATCCTAGTCTAATAGAGCATTACACGGAAACATGTTTAATAGATCTTTATATGTTATCGCAATGTCAAGGCTTCGTTGGCGGTATGAGACATTCAGAATATGGAGTTTGTGGATGGTTCTTACAAATGGCAGAACAAGAGCACATAACCCCCTATTATAACTTAGAAGGAAATTTTGAACTTGATGGATTTCCTGTAGGTATGTTATTAAAATAAAAATATGAGAGTAGCTTTATGCCTTTACGGTCAACCCAGAAATTTTACACAAAACTGGAACTTTATCCAGAATAATATAATCTCTCCAAATAATGCGGACGTATTTTTTCATACATGGTATGATGAAAATAATCTAGGGTTTAATAAAATGACCCCAGGACATGAATCTAGATTAGCTGAATCTGGACTTATGTCAATGCTTCCTCAGAGAACTAATGCTAGAGAATTTATTATAGAAAAACAAATTCCATTCTATAGGAAAGAAGTTTATTGCAGTGATGAAAATTTTCATGCATGCTGGCCATGGGCGAATATTTATGATAGGGACTCGTTCTTGAAAGATAGAGTTTTTTCTCATTATAGCATGTGGTACAGCATTAATAGATCTTTACTTTTAAAGGAATTATATTCACAAAAGAATGGATTTATTTATGACTGTGTTATGATATTAAGATTTGACGTATCCCCAAAAAATATAGTAAATGCGGAATCTTTTGATTTGAATAAGATAGTAAGCGGATATCAACCTTTACCTAGGGGGGAGGTTAACGACTGGTTTATTATTTCTAATAATAGTAACTCCAATATAATCTCTAGCGTTTTTTACGCTATAGATTACCACAGGGACAATATAATAAAAGAAGGTGGCATATGGACAAATGAAGCTTATTTAAGAGATCAATTGAAAATCTATAATTTATCAGTAGATTATAAAGATCTAAGTGTAACTTTTTAATCAAAAACGGTATAATAAAATAAAATAATAATAATGAAAATAGGATTTATTGGTTTAGGAAAACTTGGTCTTCCTTGCGCTTTGGCCATAGATTCAAAGGGACATAGTGTATATGGGTATGATCTAAACTCTGATGTTAAAAGAATTTTAGAGGAAAAAAAATTACCTTACCGGGAGGAAGGTGCTGATGATTTATTACAAACACATAATATAAAATGGGGATCTATAAAAGATGTTGTAGAAAATTCAGATATAATCTTCGTCCCTATTCAAACGCCTCATTTACCGAAATATGAGGGAGATACGAGAATACCCTCCGAAAGAGCTGATTTTGATTACGAATGGTTAAAAAGTGGTATTAAAAATTTATCGGAAGAAATAGGAAAGCAGGAAAAGGAAAAAATAGTTATCATTATTTCAACGGTTCTACCAGGAACAATTAGAAGGGATATTAAACCACTTCTTAATGATAAAGTAAAATTATGCTATAATCCATTTTTTATTGCAATGGGGACTACGATAAAGGATTTTACATCCCCTGAATTTGTTTTATTCGGGGTAGATAGCGATGAGGCTTATCATAAAGCTAAAGAATTCTATTCCACCCTACATAATAAACCGGTATACAAGTGTACTATAGAAGAATCCGAAATGATTAAGGTTACTTACAATACTTACATAACTATGAAAGTTTGTCTGGCCAATACTGTTATGGAGCTTTCGCACAAGTTAGAAAACATTAATTGTGATAATGTGATGAAAGGTCTATTCTTAGCTAACGAAAGATTGATTAGTCCTAAATATTTACTAGGTGGAATGGGGGATGGCGGTGGATGCCATCCTAGGGATAATATAGCTTTATCTTGGTTATCCCAGAAAGTTGATTTGAGTTTTGATTGGTATGATAATCTGATGAAATGTAGAGAAGATCAAACAGAATGGCTGTCGAATTTAATACTGGAAAGTAAAAAAGAAACAAACTTACCTATAATTATCCTAGGTAAGACATTCAAGAAAGAAACAAACTTAGTTACAGGTAGTCCTTCTATATTGCTGAGAAACATATTAAAAGAGAAGGGTCAAGAGGTAGACATGTTTGATCCGTGGATAGACCAATCCAAATCTCCACTCTCTGAGAGAGCTATATTTTTTATAGGTACCAATCATGATATTTTTACGGAGTACCAATTTCCAAAGGGGTCTATAGTAATAGATCCATGGAGATTCATAAAAGAACAAGAGGGAGTTAAATTGATAAGAGTCGGGGATTCCACAATAAAAAAATAATTAAATAGCTAAATATGAATAATTACGTTGAAAATTTTTCTAAAAACAAGTTATCAGAATTACATTATGCAATAATGAAAGTATGGGATAGTGAATATGAAATTTTAATTAAAGAAATTTTCGAGTCTGAGAAAATTAAAAGCTTTTTGGATCTTGGAGCTAATACTGGATGTGTCATAGAATATCTTCATGATTTTTTTGATGATGATGTTACTATTATAGGATTCGAGCCGGCGGAAGAAAATTTTAATTTTTTAAAAGAAGTCGTTGCAAAAATAAACAGGAACAATAGATCAAAACTATACAAAAAAGCTGTTTTTTATGGTTCTAAAAAACTTAGAGCCTTCGGAGTAGGAGACAGTAGTACTGCAGGTCTTTTTTTAGAGGGGACACTATCTATAATTAATCCAAATGATCATAGAAAACCAGTACCAACAGAGTATGTTTTTGATTGTACAACTTTAGAGGATGAATTATTTGATGTCGATTCTATAGATCTTTGTAAAATAGATGTTGAGGGGAGCGAGTATAATATAATAGAAAATAGTTCATTTTTAAAAGAAAAAGTAAAAAATATTCTATTAGAATATCACTGGAAAAACGAAAAAGAAATTATGGATTGGCTTACATTGTATCTTCCTTCGCATAAAATTTTTAAATTAGGATATGATAAAAATGACAGTACGAATGGAAAGGAGTGTTCAATGATCTGGTTAAAAAAAATATTATAAATGAAAATAGGTATCTGTATTTCGGGGCAACCTAGAATATCCGATGATGTTTACAATCATAACAGGAATTTTTTTGTCTCACCAGAAACAAACATCTACATGCATCTGTGGTGGGATAACAGCCACAGGGGTAAGGTAATTCGTTATCATTCTTCCGAAAGATTTCAAGACGAAGATCTCGGGAAAAAAGCTTTAGATCTATATTCACCTAAAAAATTTTTACTTGAGGATTTTAAAAAATTTGACTTAACTTTTATAAAATCTTTTAGCAAGGATATGTGGACTGATCTTCCTAAAAAATTTATCAAAATATTTACCCCCTGGGCAATATATTCATATATGTGTCAAGCTTATTCTGTTTGCGAATCAATTAAACTAGCAAAAGAAGATAATACATGCTCTTTTCTACTAAGAACTAGATTTGATGTTATTCTCACCAAGGATATAAAAAGCATAATTTATACTTTAAATCCAGATGATGATAAGATCTATTTTCAATCTTCTATGGAGGGTGGACATAAATATAGTGGAGAACCTCCTAACAATCCCTGCGATTGGTTTTTTTGTGGATCCCCGATCGCTGTTTCAAAGTTCAGTGATTATTGGTTTAAATCATTTCCTCAATTATATACTAACGGAATAATAGAAGCCAGAGATAACTTGAAGCGTACTGCGGAACTTGCCGGATTACAAATTATCCTAGTTGATTTTGGAGCTATTGTTAATCGTCAGTTACATCAGGAAAAAAATTTCGTCCATTGGCAAAAGTATTTAGATGATTTTGATGAACAAACAGGAGAAATTATATCTAATAAAGAAGATTGGCCACACTGGGTTGAATATGTTGATTTTAAACATGTAAAACATTTTGATTGATGAATATTTATTTTTTATCATTTTATACGGAAGGACCGGAGATAGACGGCGGATATAACTTGAGTAATGTTGTGAAAAAAATTAAAGAAAGATTATCCCCATTTTTTTCTGATATTTTTTTATTTAATAAGAGCGATTTAAAAGATATCGACGGAAGTGAACTATTTTGTAATTCTTACGATGAAGAACTTGAAATGAATCCGAATGCTAATAAAATAGGTTATTTTGATTTCAAAGGATTCCTAATAAGTCATACGCTAAATAAAATTCCAGAGGGATCCATACTAATATACCATGACGGGAATTTTGAAAAAAATTCACAGTACTGGGAAAGTGATTGGGAAAATATAGTGGGATTGTCTAATAAATTATTAAAAGATAATAACAGCGACATGTTTTTCCAATTTGAAAGAGAGGGTGTATACGTAAAAGAATACGTAAAGACATACACGATAGATAAAATATTTCCAGACCCTACAGAAAACTTGATCGTTAAAGACTGTATACTAATAAATGCAGCCAGGATGATAATGAGGAATACTGATTTCAGTAGAAACTTCATAAAAGAATATACTAATTTGTGCATGGATAAAGAACTTGTTGCAAAAACTCCTAATCCAAATCCACACCCAGATTTCAAATGGTCTTGCGGTGATCAGGATGTTCTGAATTGTCTAATCTACCGGTATATATTAGATGGGAAATTCCCACCGACATTTCCGATTTATTCCTTCATATACAGGATTATGAGAATTGAAAATAGACCTTTTATGTGGGAGGTCTATAATAAGGTCCATAATACTGGTATATCTTCCCATTATAACCACAATCTTATACAACATTTAAACAGATAAGAATGAATAAAATAAAAGAATTGTTTAGTCTAGGTGACATTTACGTTTCAGATTTCATAAAGGATGATGAATCCCCAAGAGGTGATAGGGTAGATCTAAAAATGATGCTAGAAGAATCAACTGGGGCAGTTAGATTAGAAAAATGTGCTCCGTTAGATTCCATGTACGGAAAATATTGGTATCGATCTGGAATCAATCAAACAATGACTAAAGAGCTTTCCGGAATAGTAACAAATATATTAGATCTCGTTAAGCTTAACGAGAATGACGTATGGGTAGATATAGCATGTAATGATGGAACACTATTAAGTTATCTTCCAAAAAAGATTATTAGAATAGGAATAGATCCTGTTGACGATTCATTTAAAAAAGAATCCGAAAAACACGCAGATCTAATTATTCAGGACTATTTCACTTACGAGGAATTTGCTAAGTCAAGATTTGGAAATTCCAAAGCTAAGGTTGTTACCTCTATTGCGATGTTTTATGACCTGGAAAATCCGGATAAATTTATAGATGACGTGAATAAAATTCTAGATGATGATGGTCTATGGGTACTTCAACTTTCATACACCCCTCTGATGATAAAACAGATGGCATTTGATAATATATGTCACGAGCATATTTATTATTATTCTCTATTTAACATGAAAAATCTACTAGAGAGGAGAGGATTTAAAATAGTCGATTGTCAGCTTAATGATATTAACGGGGGATCTTTTAGAATCTACGTTATGAAGGAGAATGGTAATGCCAGTAAGTTTTCAACTCAACCAAATAGAGATGTTTGTGAATTTAGGGTAAATTCTATACTTGAATACGAAAGAACATTAAATCTCGATTCGGTTGAAACATGGACTAAGTTCTACGAGGACATAAAAGAGCTAAGAGAAAAAACTGTTAGTTTCATAAAGAGAGAAAAAGAGAAGGGTAAAAAGATATGGGGATATGGTGCTTCAACAAAAGGTAACACCCTGCTGCAATACTTTAACTTAGATAATACACTGATAGACGGAATAGCAGAGAGAAGTTTTTATAAATGGGGTCTTAAAACAGTTGGAACAAATATTCCTATTTACTCTGAAGATGATATGAGGAAAGAAAATCCAGATTATCTTTTAGTTCTTCCGTGGCACTTTATTAATGAATTTAAAGAAAGAGAATCAGAATTTCTCAAGAGAGGCGGTAAATTTATAGTTCCATGTCCTAAGTTTGAAATTATAGGTATCTAATGAATATAGTAATAGGTAACACCTCACAGCAATCGAATTATTATCCGGATGACTATATTAGGATATCTTCCAGAAATATTGACTTTGATTATATCTCTAGTGAAAGATTCGAATCCGCTTTTTTAACTTTTGCAGAGCAAAGGATATACGAAGAAAATATAGATTACATAGGTCCTAATTTTAGATACACTCTGGAGGTAATAGAGAAGCTTCTTGATAAAACTGACAAGGTAGTTATCTTTACTAGCTGTGAGCTTTGGTCAAATACCTCGGGGGTTATAACAAATCACACCAACCCTGATTTTAATATCTCCAATCAATATGCTCTATCTAAATTATTGCTTTTTAATGAAATTAAAAGATTGAGAAATTTAGACAGCAGGTATAATAAGGTTGTTATTGTTCATCCGTTTTATTTTAATTCTGTATACAGGAGTAAGTACTTTTTATTCGGAAAAATATTTGACTCCATAGTGAATAAGAAAAAAATCGAGGTAGGAAATCTCAATTTCTACAGAGATATGGTGCACACTAAATTTCTCGTAAAAAAATCCATAGAACTCGATAAAGATTCAATGCTTGGATCTGGTAAACTTTTTAATGTTAGAGATTTTGTTATAGATCTATATGATAGTTTTGGAATGAACTATGCTGAGTATGTAAAAGAAAATCCTAATTTAATACCCAACGATAAATTAATTAGAGCTGATGTTAACTGGGATTATTCTTACCAAAATTTATTGGAAGATACTATAGAAGATTTAAAAAATAAGATAAATGGTTAAAGATATAGTTAAATGGATCAGTGATTATTCAAAGAATAATAATTTAAGACCTCTCGTGGTAGGTATTTCTGGAGGTATAGACTCAGCGTTAGTCTCAACATTATGTGCTATGACTGGGATCGATACTTTAGTTGTGTCTTTACCTATATACCAAAAGGACGATCAATTATTAAGAGCAAGAAATCACGCTAGATGGCTTTCCAAAAAATATGATAATGTTGAATTTATAGAAAAGGATTTATCTGGATTATTTGAAAATTTTAAATTTATATTTTCAGAAAACGAGATGAATGAATTATCTCTAGCCAATTCAAGATCCAGATTAAGAATGATTACCTTATATCAGATGGCAGGATCTAAAGGGGGAATGGTTATCGGAACGGGCAATAAGATAGAGGATTTCGGGGTAGGGTTTTTTACTAAATACGGGGATGGGGGAGTAGATATTTCACCTATAGGTGATTTAACTAAAACACAGGTTAGAAACCTGTCGTCGGAATTGGGTATAATAGAGGAAATAATATTAGCAGATCCCACTGATGGGCTGTGGGAGGAAGATAGAACCGACGAGCAACAGTTAGGAGCTACATACGAAGAACTTGAATGGGCTATGGAATTTTCAGGGAATCCTATAAATCTTAATAAAAGGCAGAGGGATGTTTATGAAATATATAGTAAATTCAATAGAATTAACAAGCATAAAATGATCGGGATACCTGTATTTAAAATTATACAATAACATGAAAATAGGGATAATCACAATAGCTACTGGGAGATACAATCAATACGTTCCCGAATTATTAGAATCTTGCGAATCTTTCTTCCTCCCTGACCACAAAAAAACTTACTTCGTATTTACAGATGGAGACATCGAGTCAAGATCTAATGTAGTAAAAATACATCAGGATAAATTAGGATGGCCGTTTGATTCAATGCTAAGATTTCACATGTTTTTAGAAATAAAAGAGGAGCTTTTAAAAATGGACTATATCTTCTTTATGAACGCAAATAATCAGGTAGTCAGCACAGTGGATGATTCTATACTTCCTGTAGATTCAGAGTGCGGAATTGTAGCAACAATACATCCGGGCTTTTTCAATAGAGATAAAATTTCATATTCCTATGAGAGAAGACCGGAATCTTCCCTGTGTGTTAATTTCGGGTCAGAAAATAATTATTATCAGGGATGTTTTAATGGGGGAAGATCTAAATCTTTTATAGAAATGTCAGAGTTACTAAAATCAAAAATAGATACAGATTTATCAAATAAAATAATACCCATCTGGCATGATGAATCTGCACTAAACTGGTATCTTGTAGATAAAGATCCATTGGTTTTAAATCCTAACTATGCATATCCAGAACATTTAACCAAAGATCAGATTATAGATAATTTAGCAGAAAGAGGCATAACTATAGATAATGAGATGAGTTCAGAGATTATTAGTATTACTTCGGATGATCCTCATTCTTTTGTTAGCCAATTTGGTACTGTGAAGATAATGCAAAGAAACAAAAATAAAGACGGAGGTAAACCCTATTTAAGATCATAGTGAATAAAAATAAAAACAATGAAGGATTTAACAAAAACAACATTCATAATTCCAATAAAAGTAGAGCATTTCGATAGGTACAGAAATGCTAAGACGGTTCTCAGTTTTCTTAATCACCATTTCAAAACTAATGTATTTATTTACGAATCATCAGATTCGGGTATTAAATTAGATTTTCTGGATGAGCTTAAATCCCTTAATATCAAGCATTGGCTGGTTGAACCAGAAGAGATGTTCCACAGAACTAAATATCTCAACATAATGCTAGATGAAGTAGAAACACCGGTGGTTGTTAATTATGATATTGATGTTATACTAGATCCTGACTTATATCTAGAATGCCAATCTGATATAATTAATGGCGACTCAGATGTTGTTTATCCATACCATTACGGATATGATTTTCATGGACAGAAAATGGTTTTGGCAAATATAGACTTAGAAGCCTTCAGGGAGTCAGGATTTAAAACAGATTATATAACGGAAAGGCCAAATGTTTTTAATAACTTCTATTCTGAATATGGTCATTGTATATTTTTTAACACCGATGTTTATAAAAAATACGGAGGGGAGAATGAATCTTTTATCAGTTATGGCCCGGAAGATAAAGAAAGAGGGGAGAGGTTTTTAAAGCTTGATAAAAAGGTTTTTTGGAAAAAATTCAGATCTGTGTATCACTTTGAACATTTTAGAGGTAATGATAGCTCTCCTGGAAATAATTACTATACAAATAACTGTAAAGTGTACGAGTCAATATCTTCTTTAAATAGAGAGGGGCTTTTGGTGTATTACTCTACCCAAGAGTATTTAAAAAAATATAAAACGATAGGTAATGAAAATATTAATAACGGGTGATAAAGGATTTATAGGGGGTAACTTATCCAAAAGATTTATAGATTTAGATGATACTGTATATCAGATTGACATAGATGATTTCTACTCCAACAATGATCAATGGACTAATGAGTTAGTATCCACATTAGATGACATTTGTCCCGATGTCATTTTTCATGTAGGAGCGTGTTCAGATACCTTGGAGCAAGACGTTAACCACATGATGGAACTAAATTATGAATCAACAAAGATTATAACGGACTGGTCGAAATCTAATTTTAAAAAATTAATATACTCATCCTCCGCAGCTAACTATGGCAGTGGTAATTATCCGTCAAATTTATATGGATGGAGTAAATATGCGGCTGAGGGTTATGTAATATCTAATGGAGGATTAGCACTAAGATATTTTAATGTTTATGGACCGGGTGAATCACATAAAGGTAAAATGAGCTCTGTTGCTTTTCAGGCATATCTAAAAAAACAGAAAGGGGATATCGTTAAACTCTTTCCTGGTGAGCCTAAAAGAGACTTTGTGTATATCGAGGATGTTATTTCAGCTAACATATTTGCTTTAGAAAATTATGAAGTTTTAAAATACAATTGGTACGACGTTGGATCTGAATCTGCTAGAACATTTGAGGATGTTTTAGTTAATATGGGGATTTTAAATTGGACTTATTATTCAGAATCAGATATACCTAAAGGATACCAATTTTACACAAAAAGCTCTAAATGGATGCCAGGTTGGAGTCCGAAATATAATATAGAAAAAGGGCTAAAAGAATATATCAAAGTACTAAGCAATGAGTAAGATATTAGTAACAGGGGGAAGCGGATTGGTAGGTAGTCAATTCAAGGGTAGCCAATTTGAAAGGATCTCAACTAAAAACGGGGATTTGAGGGATAGAAAATTTGTATCACGATTAATGCAAAATTCTAATTATGAAGGGGTAATTCACTGCGCAGGTAAGGTTGGAGGGGTATTAAGTAATTCTCAAAAACCTGCAGAGTTCTACCATGATAACATTATGATCAATACAAATGTTATTGATCAGTCGATGAAAAATGGAATAAAGAAACTTGTGTTTTTTTCTTCTACCTGTGTGTTCCCAGATAAAGTTGAATATCCACTAAGTCCAGATAAAATACAGCTAGGACCACCACACCCTACTAATTATGCCTATGCATATGCTAAAAGAATGGGACAGGTTCAAATACAAGCATATAAACAACAATACGGGGTTGATTATTTCACGGTAATCCCGTGTAACATATACGGACCTGGAGATTTTTATAATCTGAATGACGGCCACGTGATTCCGTCTCTGATTCATAAAATGTATCTTGCGCATCAAAATAACAGTGACTTTGAAGTTTGGGGTAGTGGAAATCCTTTGAGGGAATTCATATTCTCTGAGGATGTTGCTACTATCACAATGAAACTATATGAAGATTATAAAGGGGAGGACCCTGTAATAATATCAACATCAACCGAAATATCCATTAAGGATATAGTTTACACCATGTCTAAAATATTTGGATTTAAGGGGAGAATAGTTTTCGATTCAAGTAAGCCTGATGGACAGTTAAGAAAACCAAGTGATAACTCAGTACTTAAGTCGATGTATCCAGAATATAAGTTCACGGCATTTGAAGAGGGACTTGAAAAGTCTATCGACTGGTTTATTAAAAATTACCCAAAAATTAGGATATAATGGAAAATAATCAAATTTTTAAAAGAGAATATAGCGAAATCTTAGTTCTAGGTGATGGGGTAACAGAGGTTATCAATCCAAAAAATTTTTTATGGTTCTCAGATACTATAATAGAAACTGGGACATGTTCGGGAGCAGGAATAGATAGATTTTTAGAAGCTGGATATGGTGACATAAGGAGCGTAGAACTAGACCGGAATTGGTTTGAAATTTCATCTAACAGATTTAGATCTAATCAAATGGTTAAGATATTGTTTGGAGATTCTAGAGAAAAAATGAAAGATATGCTTCCAGATAAACCTGCAGTTGTTCTTCTAGATGCACATCCGGCTGGACCTGGAACTGCGGGGCATGAAGATTTCATCAAACATCAGAGTTCTGGTACTTTGGATCAGTGCTCATTTCTACAAGAAAAAATAATATACGAGGAGATCTCTATTGTATCTAAAAGCGATCATAAGCATTTAATAATAGTGGATGATCAACATTCTACAGATCCTAATATAATTAATCTTTTACCCGGATATCAGTTTGAATTGGTTAATAAAAAATACTTAGTTTGCATCCCTAAAAATTAAAAAAATGAATAAAAGAGCTCTTATTACTGGGATTAATGGTCAATCTGGAAGTTATTTAGCTGAGTTCCTCCTTAAAAAAGGATATGATGTATACGGAACAATAAAGAGAAACTCGGTTTCTGAAAATCAAACATCAAGGCTAGACGAGGTTTATGATCAGATAAAAGGTAATTTAATATACGCAGATCTTTTGGATGTACCATCGCTTATACATGCTTTAAAGATATCAGATCCACACGAGATCTACAATTTAGCAGCTCAGTCGCATGTTAGAATCTCTTTTGATCAGCCGGTTTACACCGCACAATCAACAGGTATAGGTGCCCTTAATTTAATAGAGGCGGTGAGAATCCATAATCCTGAAATCAAAATATATCAGGCATCATCATCAGAGATGTTTGGAAATTCTATAGACCCTGATGGGTATCAAAGGGAGACAACCCCGATGAATCCTGTCTCCCCGTATGGGTGTGCTAAGGTCTTTGCTTATAACATATCTAGGAATTATAGAAATTCATACAATATGTTTATTAGTAACGGGATTCTATTTAACCACGAATCTCCGCGTAGGGGCGTTAATTTTGTCACTAACAAAGTAGTAAAGGGAGCGGTAGAGATTAAGATGGGATTATCGGATAAGCTCGTTTTAGGCAATTTAAAAGCGTCTAGAGACTGGGGACACGCCAGAGACTACGTGAAAGCAATGTGGATGATACTTCAACAGGAAAATCCAGGCGATTTTGTTTGCTCCACCGGGATAAGCCACACTGTAGGGGATTTAGTTGATTATGTTTTTGATAGATTACAATTAGATCAGAGCAAGCACGTAATTACAGATGAAAAATATCTTAGGCCTGAAGAATTGGAGCATTTAAAAGGGGACTCAAGTTATTTAAGAAAAGTTACAGGATGGGAACCAGAGTACACTTTTGAATCTATGTTAGATGAGATGATTGATTATTGGGTCTTGTATTACTCCACTAAGTAGAAAGAATTCATACAAAGTTAAAAAGTCCATTTATATGGACTTTTTTTGTGGATATATACAAGAAAAAGTTTTTACCATGAAAGTTTTAGATTTCAGATCTTATCATAGATTGAACGAGGATTTATCCGCTTCTACTGGCGCAGTAGACCAAATTTTAAATCTTTTTTTCCAGGCTTACGGAAGTTTAGTTACAAAAATAGGTGACTATCCAGATGCAGTTAAGGATTTAATGGATATAGCTAAAGAGAAAGACCCAGCTAAAGCTGGACAGCTTTTCTTGAATACCTTAAATAAGCTTGCCTCTAAGGTTGATGCCAAGTATAAAGAAGCAGCGGATCAAATAGTCTTGGCTGGTAAGAAAATGAAAGAGGCATACGATTCTGCACTGCAAACAGAAGAGGGTAAGAAGGATTTAGAAAAAGTGAAAGAGGGGGTATACGATAGAATTATTGGTTATCTCGATTCACTTAAAAAAGTGGCAGCAGAAGCACCTAAGCCAAAAGAAGATTCTGCGGATACCAATGAAAGCTGGGAATACGAAGAACAGTCACACCTCTTTCTTTTTGAGAAGAACACCTTCTCTGAATCAAGAGAGGAGATAATAGCTGACATAACACCTCAGTTAACTTTAGCTAAGGATTTATCTAAAAATCCTGCAACTTCTGGTCTAGGATCTAAATTCAAAAAAATAGCTTCTGATCTGGAGAATCTTCAGAAAGAACTTTCACAAGAAAATGAGGTTAGCTGGAAGAAAATGAAGCGTAGAGAAAGAAAGGACAGAATAGAAGAAATAAGGGATCTAGTTAAAACAGCAAAAGATGATCTGATAGCAACTTCACTTGAAGGTGTAAAGTCTCTAGGAATAGATAAAAACGTTTTGTCAAAAATTAAAGAAGCCTCTGATCTTGTAACGGATTCTGTAAAATTAATAGATGCTATAGATAAAGAGGAAGCGGTGAAAAACGAAGAAGAGAAGAAAAAAGAGAAAGAGAAAGAAGAGGCGGATAAGAAAGATAAAGAGGAGGTAGAAGAAACTTTCACTGAAATTAAAAGTGGAAACTCTGAAAAAGAAAACCTGACTAAAAAAGGTAAAAACAAAGAGGTTATTATGAAAGCTCAGGAAATGATAAATTCACATCTTCCGGAGAAAGAAAGAATAAAGGCAGATGGCCTTTATGGTAATAACACAGAGAAAGCCATTAAAAAAGTAGCAGATATGTACAGTAATCTTGCTCCTGATTTATTAAAGAGCGTAGATGGTAAATCAATGACCCCTGATTTTCAAAAATTCCTTTCGAAGATGGAGAAAAACAAGGATAAGGTAAAAGAGCTTTTTAAATAATTATACTTAATGCCTGAGAATATACTTAAATTTAATTCCTTCACAAACGGCACTTCTATGTTTATGCTGGAAGAAAACGGGGATAAAAATCCTCGGTCGGATGACTCTGCTTTTTCCTCGCAGGGGCATTCTTTATTTTTTACAGAGGTATTAAATTCATTAGATTCTTTGTTCTCTATAGTGTTAAGCGTGGAGGAAGATGAGGGCAATAAGCAAAAAGAGATACTAAAGTATTCTAATGCTCTAAAGGGTTTGGCCACTAAGGCTGATGGGACTTTAGAGGGGATTAAAGAAGTGTGGGATACTATCCAAATTTTAGCTTCAAATATGCTTCCCTCCTCGAGGAAAAAAATAGAAGGAAGTGGGCCTATACTTACGTTAAGAAAAGAGGTAGATGATTTAAAATCCAAAAAAGATGCTGGAGATATTACGGAGGAGGAATTCAAGGAATTACTTTCAACAGCTAAAAAAGATGCTATCGAAGCGTCAAAGATGGATCCATCCCTTATAAACTTAAATGATTATGCTCAAGCGAGTAAACTTTTTGATCAATCAATAAGTAAGTTTAAATCTGGAGCTTTTAAGGAGCTAGAGCGTGTGAAAGAAGCTTCTGAGAAAGATAAAGATTTTTATCTATCACAAATATCAGATTCTATACAAGGAATTTTAAGAAAAGAAAGGTCAGTAGAAACAACTAAGGGAAAAGCAGCGAAAAGAAGATCTGAGGAAAAGGAGAAGGCTAGTGCAGAAGATAAAAAAGGATCTGGAGATATTCAAAGCTTAATAAAAAGCAAAGGCGGGTCTACAGAAAATAATAAACCAGCAGAAACAATCAAGGAAAAAAGATTGGTAGAGGATTTTGGTGGATTTCTTCAATCTGCAGGTGGATTTTTAACTGGTGTTAAACAAGGATTAAAAGGCGCGGTAGATAAAACAGTATTCGGTTCTAATCCTAAAGATGAGGTCACTGCTAATACATTAATCTCAGCTGCTGAGTCGCTTAAGTTTTCAGTTATGGCTATTGCAACTGAAATAGATAATGTTATCGCTTTTGAGAAGAATCTCACGAATGAACTTGGCAGCGGGACATCGCAAAGGGAGATCTCTGCTAAAGAAGACGCTAAGGCGATGAGTGATTTTTTAAGGGAAGTGTTTAAGTATGTTTTACCAGAGAATATTAAGACAGAAATAAAGTCACAGCCATTATCGAAGATTAAGAAAAAAATAGACACTTATTCCAAGGATTTACAAATTATGGTTCGTCCAGGGGGTCAGCTCGATCAATTTAAGGATAGGGTAATGGGCAAGAAAAGGGAGTCTGTTATTGCAACAGGATTTCTAGACGCAGGTCTTAAATTACAAGGGGAAGCAAAGGGAGTTTTGGCAAAGATCACCGATCGTAAATATTTATTAGACAGAACCAAGGAAAGAGAGCCAGGAAATCTTATAGGTAGCGCGGTAAAAGCTCTAACAGGTAAAAAGGAAGAGGGTCCAAAAGAAACTCTGATTAAAACAAAGAAACCTAAAGATTATCAAACATTTCCTGATAATCCAACGGCCAAGGATAAAGATAAGATAAAGGAATTCCAGGATAGACTTCAAAAGATGAAATATCTTAGTGGGTCTTTTAAAGGTGGAGAGTACGACCAGCAAACTAAAGATGCCTCAAGTAAAGCTATGCCGTACATATCAAGCATTACCGGAAAAACATACGGGAATGCTGGAGATGCATTTAAGTCATTTCAACAGGATTTCTCCTTTTATAGCGACAATGAAGATGAGATTAGAAAAAATATTGGGGTAAAATAAAAAAATATTGGCATTTCTGAAACTTTTCTGCTAAAACATGCTAAGATTATTATCTTAAGGGACCCGGGGGTGAAATCTAATTCTATCTAAGACCCCAAACTTTTAATCTTATTCCCCAATACCCCAGTTTTTAATTTCTTAGAGATATATAGGTCAAACAATAACAAGTCATGTTACATTTATTAGAATTTAATTTATTTAGTGGAAGCGCTACCCCAGGCTCTGCACCAGCAGGGGTTGAAGTTGCACCTCCTATCTTTGGAACTATCGATTTTAGCATGTCAAATGTATCGGATGATGCTATGTCTTTAATAGCTGGATTAATGGCTCAGTCAGTAATAAACTCTGGTGAAGCTGAGAAAATAGTAATGATGGCTAAGACTAATCCTAATTCCGCAGCTTCCTATCTACAGAATAAAATAGAGGGGATTCTTTCGCAAGTGCCTGGGACTAAACCAGAGTTTATTCAGCAGGTTAAAGGACAGGGATCAAATCTGGCTAAATATATGATACAGATAATTCCAGGTCTACTTGGAAATTTAAGCGATCAAGATATTGATTCCCACGAGTTAAAGCAAGATCCATCGAAGGTGACATTCTTCGATAGATTAGAGAAGTTTATTACTCCAGAGCAATAAGTTACCCATATAATACTCTATAAATAAAAAGGTCCAAATTTACTTGGACCTTTTTTTATTATCAAATGCTGGAAACTAAAGTCATGTTTACAGCTAAAAGATGTGTATAAAACAATTGAATACTATGGCTAAATCTACTAGCGGATTTTCTTTTCTATCTTTAGATAAAGAACTGTCTAAAATAACTGGGTTTGAAACTGGGTCTATCCTTGCTAATAATACTTTTAGCGAGGTTGATGAATGGATTCCTACTGGAAATTATCTTCTAAATGCACAGATCTCTGGGACACTTTTCGGGGGCGTCCCAAATACAAGGTCTTTTGGAGTTATGGGCGATCCAGGAACAGGTAAATCATTCTTCTGTCTCAATGTGGTTAGAGAGGCCCAAAAAATAGGGTATGATGTTATCTACTGTGACACAGAGGGAGCGATAGATAAAAATAGCGCTGAAAAATTTGGAATAGACCTTCAGAAAATTAGATATCAGCCGATCCAAACAGTTTCACAATTCCAAACATTTGTTGCTAATGTTTTGGATATAGTCAAGAAGTCTAAATCTGAGGGGCAAAATCCTAAAATACTATTAGTTCTAGATTCACTAGGTATGCTCTCAACGGATAAAGAGCTTAATGATGCTATCAAAGGACATAACGCTGCTGATATGGGGGCTAAAGCGAAGGAGCTTAGAAAACTATTTAGAGTAATCACACTTGATCTAACCGCTGCTAAAATCCCTCTTATATGCACAAATCACGTTTATGCTGGTGGAGGATATATGCCGACTAAAGAAAGTTCTGGGGGAGATGGACCTATCTTTGCAATGTCTGTTGTTTCATTTCTTTCAAAGGCTCAATTAAAGGATGGTGCAGGAACTAAAACAGGAATAATTGTTACATCCACATTAAAGAAAAGTAGATTTACAATACCAGAGCAAGTTAAATTCCATATCTCTTTTTCCCATGGGATGAATCCTTATGTTGGATTACAAGATTACGTTTCCTGGGAAGCGTGCGGAATAGAGAGAGGTAAATTTGAAGAAGTAAAAAATCCAGAAACAGGTAAAAAAGAATCTATATTCAAACCAAATTCAACAGCACAAAGATGGGGAGTTAAGCATTTAGGAAAAACAGTTGCTTCTACTGAATTGTTTACTCCTGAGGTTTTCACAAATGATGTTTTAAAGCAACTTGATGAAAAAGTAATTAAAAATAAATTCAAGTTACCCGATCTTGTTGATCACTCGGATATCTTGGCCTCTATTGATGATGGAGTTGATTCTAAAAATGAAGATATAGAACAAGATGGACCGGAACAAGATTAAGCTTAAGTACTTATTAGGAATTTGGAAATCTCTACCAAATTACCCTTGTCATGAGGATGTTATCTACGAAATAAAATCCTTTCTGCTTAAAGAGGATAAATCTGGAGGGGAATTCTCTTATCAAAATCTGAAAACAATTTTCGGATCAGACTATGAAAATAAGAATCATGGATTTATTATTAAAGAGATGTTACAGTCTGGTGAGATAGAAGAGAAGATAAAGGGTCAGCAAAATAAGATCTGGTATAAATTGAAAAATTAAGAATATGGAGTTATCACATTCCGAGAATATTATTTTAAGATATGTAGTAAATAGTGCGGAATATCTAGAGTCGTGCAAACCTCATTTTTTCAAAAACGAGTCATTAGGTGAGATCCTCGATTTAGTTAAGGATTTCTGGGATAAGTATCACGAAATTCCCACTCCAGATCAGATAATAGAATCTTCTAAAATACTAGGAAAAGATGGAAGGATTAGTAATTTAGAGATAAGAAGCATTTATGAAATAGATTTAACTAAATACGAGGAGGATTGGCTTAAAGAAACCACAGAGTTTTTTATAGAGTATAAAAATCTTACAAAATCTGCTATTGATGCTGTAAAGTATTTACAAACAACCTCTGTCTCTTCTGAGAATATTAAAAGTGTTATAGATACTTTCAAAAATATTATCATTGAAAGAAATAACATAGATTTCTCTTTTGATGAGGGATTGGATTTTTTTAAACCAGATAGTCATAAACAATTAACATCTAGCACTTTTTCGAGTGGATATCCTTTTATAGACACAGTTCTAGGAGGAGGATTTTCTGCTAAAGCACTTTATGTTTTTATGGGAATGCCAAAGGTTGGAAAATCTCTATGGCTAGGAAATCTTGCCGCACAGGCTGTTAAAACAGGTCACAATGTTGCAGTCATATCTTTAGAGATGGGTGATAGAAAGTATGTGAAAAGAATGGGCTCTAATTTATTAGGTATATCAATCTCCGATTACAATGAAACGTCTAGGGATGAGCAATCAATAAAGAAGAAAATAAATTCTATAACATTTGATAATCTGAGAGTACCTGGACATTTATTAATTAAAGAATTTCCAACCTCTCAGGCTTCTGTAAACGATGTAGAGAGATATCTTAAAAAAGTTGAGGAGATAAGGGGCATTAAATTCAAAGTGGTAATAGTGGATTATATTAATATCATGAAGAATTGGAGAAATCCAAATACAGAGAATACCTATATGAAAATCAAGCAAATTGCTGAGGATCTACGAGGTTCAGCTATGTCTAATAATTGGTCTATTATCACAGCAACACAAACAAAACAAGGTGATTTCGATGCATCGGATTTAAGTATAAACTCTGCAGCTGAATCATCAGGTCTTGTTGCAACTGTTGATGGAATGTTTGGTATTATCCAAGACCCCATCATGTATGCAAACAAGGAATACAAACTAAAGATCTTAGCTAACAGAGATGATGGTTACAAGAATGCACATAAGATATTTAATGTTGATTATAGATATATGAGAATAATGGAGGACTCTTCTATTCCCATGCACATAGAATAAAATCCATAAAAAATGCAAGAAAAAAAGAAGACAAGAAGGAAGATAAGAAGGAAGATAAGAAAGTCTTAGGTGATAAAATATTTGGAGCTCATAATAATCCCACTAAGGAAAACGAATATAGTGAGAATTTTGAAGTAGATGATAGAAATAGAATAATCCAGGAATCCTATGATGAACAGGATTATCTCTATAAGAAGAAATTAGAGGAAATGGTGTATGATGCTTTCCAAACATCGAGATGGTTTCCATTGAGTTATAAGAAGAAAATTCCGAAAGATCTCATTCCCCATATTTTTCAAGAAGTTCTAGAAAAACTAGAAAACACTGAATACACCTTTTCAGAGAAATTTGTTTCAATCTGTGATTATATCCAAGTACCATATTCAAAGGCTTATGAGATAACCCCGATAAAATATAAGGAGTTAATTATTAACGAGCTCGAGGTAAAATTTCAAATACTTTCAAAGAAAAAAATAAAGAGGCTTTTTTAATGTTAACCACTTCTGATAATAATATACTAATTAATGATAGTGCAAGAAGAATTTGGTTTATTACAGATACCCATTTTGGTGTAAGAAATAATTCTAATGACTGGATAGATATTATGAGAGATTATTTCGAGAAATGGTTTATCCCTATGGTCGAAGAAAATTATAAACCTGGGGATATCCTGATTCATTTAGGTGATGTTTATGATTCAAGACAAAGCTTAAATATAAAGGTCTTAAATCTCGGTGTTTCTATATTTGAAAGCTTATCTAAAATTTTTAAAGATGGTATCTATGTTATAGCGGGGAATCACGATTTATGGGGTAAAAATTCAAATGAAGTTAATTCACTTAAATCTATTAAGTGGATACCGATGGTTAATGTTATAGAAAATCCGCTAACTTTAAAAATCGGGGATAAGAATTTATTCATGATGCCATGGAGAGCAAACCACGAAGAGGAAGCACAAACACTCGAAACTGTTGATCCCCATGATATTCTTTGCTGCCATGCTGATATAAGAGGATTGAAATTTAATAAATACACCACTGTTGAGGAGGGTGCATCTGTTGAGAAATTAAAAAAGTTTAAATTAGTTTATTCTGGTCATATCCATTACTCCCAGAAAACTCAGAATATTAGAATGCTAGGTTCACCCTACGAGTTAACTAGATCTGATATAGATAATCCTAAATTTATTCTCCTTCTAGATCTTGAAAATCTTGAGGAGAAAGTTTTTGTAAACGAGTTTTCTCCAAAGTTTAAAAAATTATATTTTAATGATATAATAGAAAAAACCCCGGAAGAGCTACTACCTGTTTTTAATAACAATTTCATTGATATTATGATAGATCCTTCGATGTCAATGAAAACACAGTTAAGCTTATTAACTGAGATTATCACTTCTTATAAGACCCTTAATTTTCATCCGTGGGATCCAAATCAAGCTACAACTTTATCAGACCAAATGTTTGATTCCGAGGGTAAGCAATTTGACGTTCTTGATTTTATTAAAGATTACATATCATGCTTAGACGAAGAGTCCGCAGTTAAGGATAAGATGATAACTAGTCTTTCAAAACTATATTCCATAGTCATAAACCAAGAGAATTAATTTAATGAAGATAATAAAGGTTGAATGGAAAAACTTCGGTTCGTACGGTAATAGAAAGCAAGTATTAGAATTTCCTGAAGAATCCAAATTATATCAGGTTGTTGGAAATAACGGGGTTGGAAAAACAACAATATCCCAGGTTATATCTTTTTGCCTATTTGGAAAGGTAGAGGGAAAAAAACTTGGTGATATTCCAAATAGAATTAACGGTCATGCTTGGACTAAAATAGAATTTGAGAGCAGAGGCAGAATAGTAACTGTAGAAAGGGGGTTAGAGCCATCTATTTTCAATCTATATCTAGATGGTGTTATTTATGATCAAGCTGGAAGTAAAAATGTTCAGGATTATCTAGTTGATGAGCTAATAGGTTTACCTTTTTATGTTTTCAACAACACCATATCTTTATCCATAAACGACTTCAAGTCTTTTATTAAAATGAGTCCTCAGGATAAAAGAGCTATAGTTGATAAGATATTTGGATTTCATATACTTAATCAAATGAGAGAGACCCTGAAATCTGAGATGAAAAGAATCAAAGAGGATGCTGACTCATTAAAGGGAAGTCTTTCTTCCCTTGAAAGAAGTATAGAGCAGTCTAATAATGAAATGAACAGGCTTTTATCTGAAATAGAAACACAGTCTAAAGATGAGATTGAAAAACTTAAGGATTCCCTATTAAAATTTAAAGAGCTTCAAAATGTTCATAAAGGAAAAATTGAAGAGTTTATAATAATAGAGAATAATATGAGCTCCCTAGTTTCAGAGGCTAGTAGATCTCTTATACAAACAAGATCAGAAATACAGGAGTTGGAAAGAAGACTTAAATTATACCAATCTGATAAATGCCCAACATGCGAATCTGATCTTTCTGGTGATTTTCACAACTCGATAAAAGAAGAGCTTGAATCGGATAAACAAAATAAATCTATAGATCTTAAAAATTTTGATGATAATTTAAGAGATTTAAGATCTGAGGAGAATGAGCTTAGATTAAAAAAATCGGATCTCACTGAGAAAGGAAATAAAATATCCGGTAAAATCAGAGAGATAAATTCTCAAATTGATAAGATAAATTCATCTAATCCGGATGCTCAAATAACATCCCTGAAAAGAATAAACGAGGGACTAAATTCAGATAAATTTAATGTTGAGTCTAAAATGCATTCTAGTCACGAAAGAAGTATCTGGATACAAAAATTAGATTCTGTTCTTGGTGAAAGGGGGGTAAAACAAATGGCGATTAAAACCATACTACCCTCACTTAATTCAGAAATCACCGATCTCCTCAGAGAAATGAATCTTGAGTTTCAGATCACATTCGATGATGAATTTAAGGCATCAATTTTTCATATGGGTGCAGAGATACCAGTCCAATCTTTAAGTACAGGTGAGATGAAAAAAGTAGATTTTGTTGTTCTTATTGCTATTATGAAGCTAATGAAGCTTAAATTCAGCACGATAAACCTTCTTTTTCTTGACGAGTTATTCAGTTCCGTTGACCCCGAGGGTGTCCATTCTATTTTAAAAATATTAAAAAAGAACTCAAAAAACATGGGCCTTAATATTTTTGTTATTAATCACGCTCAAATGCCCCACGAGATCTTCGATCTCAAGTTAGATGTTACAAAAACAAATAATTTCTCCTCTATTCAAGTGGATACGTTCTGATTTATGTTTTCAAATATATAGAGGAAAAAAACCTTGAGAAGAAGGCAAAGAGTCCTAGATAGGATTAAAGAGGATTTACAATTATCCCCCAGACAAAAAGATCAGGCGGTAAGACAGGTTTTAAATAGTGTCTCCGGAATGAGAAATATACCAGCAAATTATGTTGATCCTGATACTATTGGTCAGGGATTACTTGGGACTGGTCTTTTCAAACCCAGACCTAATATAGAGCAAACTTATAACGAGCAGATCACAACAAAAGGCAAACCACTTTATATTAATGTTCAGACCTTCTCCCTGTTTTTTGTGGAATACAACAATTCAAATGTTAAAGGTATTGGACAATATCTTAAATCATTTGCTGTTATAAGAACATTAAGTCCGATCTCTATTAAAGAATGCTCCAATCTACTAGGTAATCAAGCAAAAAATTTAACAGGTTTAACCGAGCAAACTTATCAGAATGGTACTTTTTCTCATCCATCTTATATTAATGACGATGGAACTCCGCTGGTTATTAGGTATGCAGAAATCGGTATAATAACTCAGAGAACCCCAGGAAGACTTGATAATATTCCTCTTGGATTTCCAGATTTCGATTCTACCCCAGATGGGATTATTACAAGTGTTGGACCGATACCTGGTCCTCCTTATGCTAGATTTGTTACCGCAACAGGAGCAACATTTCCCATTCAAACACCCCAAGGTGGTACAGTTTATTATATCGATGCAACTCCACAAACACCGTGGCAATTTGCTCCTACAGGGTGGGTTTGGGATTTTGGAGCAACTGCTTCGCCATCAGGAAGCACTGCGCAAAACCCGCCTATCGTAACATACTCGACAGCTGGAACTTTCACAGTTTCCCTAACCGCATCAAATGCTTATGGATCAAACACAACAACCAGTTTTGTTGTAGTAACATAAAGAACTATTATGTCAGGATTTTTAGAAAAATACAATACAGATGAGGTGTTCCTCAGAGGTCTTATAGGATCTTTCCTAAGAAGTCTAAATGATAAAGTAAGATACATCCAAATAAATGATCAGCAGCAAATACTGGAGGTTTTTATTCCTTTCTTTTACTCGATGACAGGTGATGAATCTTTCCTTCAAGATTTCTTTATCCAGTACCGTAACTGTTTAACTGATCATATTATAGCGGAGGGAAACTATGATGTAATACCTAGAGGAATAGTAACCATGGGTCAATCCCAAATAGACACACAGGCATTGGCTAACAAGTATACCCGGATGTCATACACCCGGGAAACCACGGAGGGAGAAATGAAAACATTTTCATCATTCACTAATTCGTTACCCTTGAATATAGGCTTTGATGTAAATATTAAAACTGACACACTCCTTGATGCTTTCAAAATATATCAGGCTGTCATACAAACATTTTATAAAACATACACTTTTAGTTTTGAGTATGATGGATTTAGAATACCTTGTCAGGTTGGATTTCCCGAGAGTTATGATATGACAAAGCAATTAGAATTTAGCTATAACAATTCTCCACAGTTTATAGAATTTAAATTTTCTGTTCAGATAGAAACATATTTTCCGGAAAAAGATCTTACAACCGAGAGGTTTAGAGGTAATCTCATGCAAGCTGGGATAAAAATGGAGGACGTGGTGAGTTTAAGATCTTTACCAAAGAAAGACAACAATATACTTTAATCTTCCCCGCAGTTTAGAATATATAAAGGAAAAAACTAAGATGGCAAACATCGACGATGTAAGTATTCCTGGTTTATCCTCCAATATTATAGACGGTAGCACAAGTCAAACTAACGATCAGCTCTATTTTGTGGGGACCGGTAGAAACTATGTGAAAAAGGTTGATTCTGCAACAACTGCTTATATCAAACAGACCGGTAATTTCTATCAAAACACAAACCCAGTAGGGAAAGATTTTAGTGACATTTTAGATGGCGGAAGCTCCAGCAGAAGCACATCACAGTTCTTAGCCCCTATAGTTGGAGGGGTATTTCCAACACAGAAAACAGGAGTATAACAAATGGCATTTAGAATACAATTAAGAAGGGACACCTCAGCTTTATGGGAAATAAACAACCCCTTACTTTTACAGGGTGAAGCTGGTTATGAATCAGACACTAGATATTTAAAAGTTGGTGACGGAATAACATACTGGAATAGTCTGCCTTATTTTGTAGGAATGACAGGCCCACAGGGTTCAACCGGCTCGCAAGGTCCAACCGGGTCACAAGGACCAACTGGATCTCAGGGCACAACAGGTCAGCAAGGTCCAACTGGACCCGCAGGAGGTGTTATAAATCTCACCACAATAGGAACCTCTGGACCTGCCACTTTTTTGAATGATTTTTTAAATATACCGCAGTATCAAAGTGTCATCACTAATCCAATAACAGGAACAGGTTTAACCGGTTACATACCCCGATGGTCTACTACCTCCTCTCTTACAAATTCTATTTTATTTGATAATGGTACGAATATAGGCATAGGTACAACAGGTCCTTCTTATAAACTAGATGTTAACGGGGAAATTAACACTAATATCGGGATAAGAATAGGCACTAATAATGCTAAAACCGGTTTTTATGGTGGAGCTAATATAGTAGATATGTGGGCAGGAAACGAGAAATTAGCTACATGGGGACTAGCTCCCGCTGGAGGCACACTATATGATCATTTTGCAGGTTGGGTTTTTACTACAGGTAGTACGGGTACTGCATCTTCCGCATTTAGAATATCCTCTAGCTTAGTATCAACATCTGCAAATAATGCAGGATTAACCCAACTTTTAATCAATCCAGGATATAGCCAGCAAACATTTGGTATAGGTACATTAAGAGGCGTATATTACAATCCTAGCTTAGGTAGTGGCGGAATTAACACATCTACCCATATAGCTTTCGAAAATACAAGTGGTGATAATTCTTTTAATTCAGGTTCAGGTAAAACTACTTTTTTTGGTCAAGATTTACAAATCCGAAAAAATCCATCTGGCTATGCTGGTTTTAATACCATATATTCACAAGTTCCTTTATTTACAGGGGGATTAACCAATTTTAGTGATACTACAAACGCATATATTACGCAAGGTGTTTTAGGCGGGAATAATATGGCTACTAACACTGTACTAATAAGAAACTTACTAGGGGACGTATCACAATCATCTGGCACATATACCAATACACAAATTTTAGGTAGAGTATTAAGTGCAACTGGAAGTCCTGAACATAGATTCTTACATATTAATCCCAGTTATGATGACAACCAAGTTCTTAATACATATACAGGAACTATAAGAGGTGTTTATTACAATCTTACCCAAAGTACTTCTTTTCCAGCCGGGGGTAAAAACATAGCTTTTGAAAATGTAAATGGTGATAACTATTTAAACTCTACATCAGGTTCCACCTTAATAGGATACACATCGGGTGCAACCTCTTCCTATGTACTAGATATAAACGGTAGAGCAAGAACTACACTAGCACTACAGGCAGGTTTAACAGGTCCTAGCGATGCAAATATAGCTGCTGGCGTTTTGTTTGCTTCTAGTGGAATAATAGCGACAACAAACGGCATTAATATAGCTTCTATTACAAGCTCGCCTTTTAATAAAAATGGGATATATCCAACTAGTAACGGCATGCTTTTTTTCAACGGAAATAACCAAATTGCTAAAATGCAGTTGCTAGTTGGTGTTTCCCCAGCCTATTTTGAGATCAATGCTTCTTTTAATCCAGCAAACACGGGTAATACTGGAGACCAGTCAATTTTAAGGATACAGGGAGGAATTCAGCCAGCCGCTAATGTTAACAATTCTACCAATCAAACACAAATAATAATAGACCCTACTATAGATCAATTCAACGGTCTTACCGCAGGTGGTACAGGTAGCGGGACTTTAAGAGGAATCTACTACAACCCAACTGTCACAGATATAGCTGGATCAGCAAACAAACATGTAGCGATCCAAACCGTGAAAGGTGATGTCCTTTTTGGAACAGGGACATATGCAACAGGGGAGGGTGGATACGTTGGAATAGGCCAGGGATTTAACCCAACAACAGGAGCCACCGCAGATATGCCACAAAGGCCCTTGCACGTCAGGGATATAATGAGATTACAGTCTAGAAATACATTCCCTGCTGGAGCTTCCGCAGGAGATATAATGATGTATACAGATGGATCTAGTAATGTCGATTTATATTATTACGGTGCAACTGCTGGCGTTGGCGGATGGAGAAAGGTAAGCTTTATTTAATTAAAAATAGTAATAAAAATTAACTGGTTATAATTAAAATATCATATAAATCTATAAAATGGCATTCAGAGTACAAGTTAGAAGAGATACAGGTCAGAGATGGAGTTTAAATAATCCAATTTTGCTTAATGGTGAAATGGGATTCAACACTGACACCAACCAATTTAAGATAGGTAACGGTACAACCACGTGGAACTCCCTTTCCTATTGGACTGGAGGTGTAGGACCAACTGGACCAACAGGTCCTATAGGTCTTATAGGCCCAACCGGCCCAACCGGACCTGGAAGTTCAGTTAGTTATAAAGTGTATACTGCTTTATTAACACAAACAGGTCAAGATGCTCCTGTAGCTATTGTATTAGAAAATACTATTGGGACTATTGTATGGACAAGAAACAGCGCGGGCTCTTACACAGGAACGTTAAATAACTCATTTCCTGAAAATAAAACATTTATCACATATACCCATGATGGTATTAACGGAAACACAGGATATCCTGGAGGCGTTAGATGGAACAACAACGAGGTTGAGTTATCGTTTAATGATGGTATTATGAACCCTGGGCAGTTCATTGATATAGGAGACGATGCTATTGAATCAATAGAAATAAGAGTTTACAATTAAATTAGTTTAAACTGTCAATACCAAATAGACAAATAGAGTGTGCTAAAGAGATTAAATAAAGGAAAGAAACAACTTTTATATTACCCTATATAAGTATCTGAAAACTTATAATCAAAACAAATATTCTCTAGATGAATTTAATTTTTCAGATCTCAGGAGGAATAGGTAAATGTGTCATGGCTACTGCAATTTGCGAAGCTATGAAGAAGAAATATCCAAATTCTAACCTTATTGTAATATCAGGATACCCTGAGGTTTTTCTAAATAATAAACATGTACATCGGTCTTATTCATTTAATAACCTAAGTTATTTCTACGAGGAGTATATCGAGGATAAGGAGATCAAAGTTTTTGCTCATGATCCTTATCTTGAAACAAGCCACATCAAATCAGAGAAACATTGCATAGAAACTTGGTGCGATCTATTTGGACTGGAATATTCTGGCGAAGTTCCACAGATTTATCTAACAGATAGAGAGCTTAATTTCTTTGGAAATAGATTCGTTTCAGATAAACCTATTTTTCTTATTCAGTCTAACGGAGGAGCTCAGAGCGATCTCAAATATTCATGGGCTAGAGATATACCTAGATCAGTGGTTGAATCTGTGATAGAAGAATTCAGGGAAACCCATAATATAGTACACATAAAAAGGGAGGATCAGCTAGGATTTCAATTCACCACAGCTGTTTCTGATTCTTTCAGAGCCCTTTGTGTTTTAATTATGATGAGCGATAAGAGACTAATGATGGATAGTTTTGGGCAACACGCAGCTTTTGCATTAAACAAGCCTTCTGTTGTTTGCTGGGTCTCTAATAAGCCAAACGTTTTTGGTTACCCAATACACACAAATATAGTTTGTAATCCATTTACGGTAAAACCTGAATTAAGAAGTTCAGTTTTTTCTAAATTTAATATAAGTGGAGACCTATTAGAATTTCCATATAATAACGAAAACGAGATATTTAACACAGAACACATCATTGGATCATTGAAAAATTTAAATAATGGTTGATAAAATATTCTATCAAAGCAGCCTTCCTAGATCGGGATCAACACTTTTACAAAACATACTTGGACAAAACCCAGATTTCTATGTCACACCAACATCCGGTGTTTTAGAACTTGTGTTTGCTGCCAGAGGTAATTACACAAACTCCCCAGAATTCAAGGCACAGGATACAGGACAAATGCAAGAAGCTTTTATCTCTTTTTGTCGGGGTGGAATGCAGGGTTATTACAACTCCCTTACCGACAGAAAATATGTTATAGATAAAAGTAGAGGATGGGGAATTCACTATGATTTTTTAAACATGGTTTATCCACAGCCTAAGATAATCTGTATGGTCAGAGATCTCCGTGATGTGTTTGCCTCAATGGAGAATAATTTTAGAAAAAACCCAGATAAACAGGATCCGGTATTAGATTGGTCTAAAATGCAAGGAACCTCTGTTCCGAAAAGAATTGATATATGGGCTCAAAACCCTCCTGTCGGGATGGCTTTAGAAAGACTCTCAGAGATATTTAGAATGGGTATAGATAAGAAAATGCTCTTTGTTAAATTTGAGGATCTCTGTTTATATCCTGATACGGAAATGCAGAGGATATATCAATATCTAGATCTCCCTTATTTTGAGCACGATTTTGATAACATAGAGCAAATAACAAAAGAGGATGACGTTGTTTATGGCGTTTTCGGGGATCATAATATTAGAAAAAAATTAGAGCCTGTACAGTCTAAAGCAAAAACACTTTTAGGTAAAGATGTCTGTGATTGGGTTTATAATAATTACCGTTGGTTTTTTGATCAATTCAGATATTCAAAATAATGAAATCCAAATTTCATACACAAATCTACGAGGTAGAAAGGCCTAATCTTTTCCAAATTTTTAAACCACATAGTAGGAAGTACTGCTTATTTCCTAAAGATAATGCGGTCACGAGTTCTCTTATAAACGGAACTATATACGAGCCATATCTTTTTTACTTTATCAGAGATAATGATATAAATTTAGAAGGAACTGATATCATAGATATTGGTGCGAATAACGGTAATTTTACTATAGAATTCTCAGAGATTACAGGTGATACGGGTAGAGTCTTTTCTTTCGAGCCACAAAGAATCGTTTTCCAACAACTCTGCGGTAATGTTTTCATGAACGGTATCGATAATGTTTTTGCATATAATTTAGCAATAGGAGATACTACGGGTAAAACCCAAATAAATAGGCCTGATTATTTTTCAGATGACTTTGTTAACTTTGGCGATGTTTCTATAGAGAGCGACAAATCTAAAAATTCTGAATCTGTAGAGGTTAGAGAATTGGATTCTTTTGAATTTAATACCGTTAAACTTATAAAGATAGATGTTCAAGGTTACGAGGTTTTAGTTATTAAAGGAGCTATCGAGACCATTAATAAACATAGACCTATTATTTTTATAGAGGTTGAGGATCACCAGTTAAGAAAGTTTGGACATTCAGAGAGCGATTTATTAAAAACGATAGAAGATCTTGGGTATACTATAAAGAGATTTCAGGAAGGAATTCCTTATCAAACATATAGTGGTGAATGTCTAGACTGCGTTTGCATCCCTAATGAGCTACTTCAGAATCAATCCTTTATTATCAGATAGGAAAGAAACCAAATAAAGTATTCATAGTATAATACATTATGATTTTAGTATTTTTTGGACAGCCACATAGTGGCAAAACAACATTATCTAATGAGATTTTAAACGACGGGTTTGAATTCTCGATAGATGGTGACGATCTTAGAGAAATGTTTTCGAATAAGGATTTTTCTAGAGACGGAAGAATTAAAAATTTAAACAGAGCTAGCGATATAGCAGCTTTCCTAAATAAAAAAGGTAAAAATGTTGTGATGTCTTTAGTTTATCCTATTAAGGAATGCAGGGATTATTTAAACAGTTTAAACCCAAATGAAGTTAATTGGGTGTTTTTAAAATACCAAGGTGAGAGGGGGAGAGAAAAAAACCATGTTATTGATTTTGAATTCCCAGAGGCTAATGAGAAATACCTTGAACTTGATACGTCTGAATTATCTATTTCCGAATGCTTAGAAAAAATAAAAGAATTATATGGAAGATCAAAATAAATCTTGGGAAAAAATATACCATATGAAATCATCGATGAGTAACTCAGATTCTGGGTTCTCTATGTTTCTAGGAAGATGGCAGCCACTTCATGAGGGTCACAAAGAATTATTTAATCAGGAGTTTAGTTTAGGCAAGAATGTTTGTATCATGATAAGAGAGATGGACAAAGATTCAAAAAATCCTTTTAGCCCGGAAGATGTAATGAAAAATATCATGGATGAATTCCGTGATTTTTATGATTCCGGAAGGCTTAAAATTCTAGTAGTTCCAAATATAACTTCTATAAACTTTGGAAGATCAGTCGGATATGATATTATAGAACACGTCCCTCCTCAAAGTGTAGCAGAAATATCTGCCACTAAGATTAGGGAAAAAATGAAAATAGGTTAGAATGTCTAAAGTAAAAATACAAAGACATATTTATAAAAGCATATCCTATAGGATTATAGGGACACTTCAGACTTGTATCATTGGCTATATTCTCACTGGGAATTACAAGATAGCTTCATCACTTGGAATAATAGAGCTAGTTGTAAAACCGATTATTTATTTTTTTCATGAAAGAATATGGTATAAATGGATAAAAATTGGTATAATAAAAGACGAAAATAAAAAATAAAAAAAAACATGGAAAATCAAACCAAACTACCAGAAGAACTATTGCTTGAAATTCAACAGCTTAGAGATGAATTAACAGAGAATGTTTTAAAAATCGGGAGGCTTAACGTGCAGGTCTCTTTTTATGAGAAAGACTTAGAGATCTTCAGAAATGAGCTTAAAAAATTATACGAAGAGGCCGCTAAGATATCTATCAAAGAGGAGGAGATGCAGAATAAGGTTACTAAAGAATACGGAAACGGTAAACTTGATTTTGAGACTGGGTTATTCCATTTGAATAGCTAAGTTTTATAATCAATTAGTTACGAAAAGCTACCATATCAGGTAGCTTTTTTGTTGATTTTAGGCTCTATCCTACTTCGATATATAAATGAAAAAGAAATTAACTTGTCTTTTTATCCAGAAAATAAATTCCCAAAAACAGGAACGCCAGTTTTTAATGGCAACGGGGAGCAGTATGATCTAAGTGATCCTAGATATAATTATCACGACGGATTACAAAACACTCAAAAATTTCCAGAATCCTCTGTTGGCAATTTATTCTCTACAAAAGAAGCTGCACAGGCCAGATCCCTTCAAATAGGTTGCGGGGGTTACCACTCTGTAACTATTGATGGTGAAATTTTTTACAAACCTTGTGAAACTGCAGAATACTACTCAGTAAGGATTGAGCAATTAGATAGCGCTTTAAACTTCACATATATTGGAAGTTATCGTGTCTTAACTTGGGATAAGCCATATTTGGATGTAGAGGTGTGTAACGGGTGGATTATAGATGCAGCAAATAGTTTAAACATAGGTTCCCCCTTAAATGGTGATATCTCTATTGATTTTAGATATAGCATAGATGGAAAAACATGGTCTCTTTGGTCTAATGTTGGATCTGTAAAAAACGGTCTAACCGGTCAGGGAGCGGAGATTTTTCCTATAAATTTAAATCCGCAGAATAAATTTTATCCTGAATTTAGATTCACTTCTGTCCTCGTAAATGATAACGGCACACTTATTTATAACACAGATGAACCTATAGATCCAAACGTAGTTATTGTTGATTTTCAGCTAGATCTTGAATATGGTGATCCAATCGAAGTAAAAATAGTAGCTCCAGCCCCGGTTTGTTCTAACGAGGTATCAACACGTCCAGTAATATTTTCTGATTGCAAATTCACATTTAACCCATACGCTGTTAATAAAGCTTTAAATCTTTATCAGGATTTAAGTCTCATTGTCAATAAAGTATTTGGACTTGAATCAAATTATTATTCTGTACAACCACAGGGAAGAGGGAAAGATGTGATACTCAAGGAATACACACTCTTCAATGTTGTAGCAGAAAAATGTGTAAAGATACTAGTACCACAAAATCAATTTCCTGATAATAAAATCAACTTCGACCCGTTTGGATTACAGTTCGAGGAGCCATTTGAAATACAAATAGACAAAAGATATTTTGAAAGCATTTTTGGAAAGGGATCACAGCCAAGAAAAAGAGATATACTTTATTTTCCAATATCAAATAGAATTTATGAAATAAACTCAACTTACCTCTTTAGGGATTTCATGAATTCTCCTGTTTATTTCAAGGTAGAGCTCAGAAAATATTCTCCAAAAAGCAACACTTACTTCTTGGATCCTGAATACAAAGAGCAATTAGACGGAATTGCATTGACCACCCCTGAACTTTTTGGTGAAGAGGTTAAAGCAGAGGAAGAGAAATATTCTAAGCCTCAGCAATTTGCTACAACAATAACACAATTGATTCAGGATCCAATTAGATCTTATATCTACACAGGCTTACCTATCATAGGGTATGACTTAAACAACAACTGGACTATCGTCCTGAATAATTATTATGATTTATCAGCAGCATTCGATGAAGTCTCTGAATTCCAACAGGAGCAGCAGAGGTATAGAAATGCAATAAGATACAAGGTTTTACCATTATTAACTTCAACCGGAGAACTTTCATTTACTTGTTGGTTTAATTTGAGAGATTTTTACGACCCGGCCAAGCTTGTTCCAAAACCCTTTTCTGTTATTAATATCACTTTAGAGTCTTACGATAGTAATTATATAATTTTTAGTTCGTACCCAGCAAAGCATAAATTGCAGGTTTGGGCATCGTACGCTTCAAACCCAGAGGGATATGTTTCAATACAAGGTGATTTCAATCACTCTGGTGGATACACAGTGGAGGAAGTGATAGACGAGTATAGATTTAAAATAAAGAATTTAAATACAACATTTTCTGAAGGGACCATCGTTTGGAAAATGCAAAAGGCACAAGCACGTAATCTGATAAGTGGCCTATATGAGGAGTTTTATGAAACCTATGGATTTAGAGTTGATCTCGTGCATTCCGGTGTCACCGACTCTGACGGAAATCTATTCATCCAGCAAGGAAGTTTTATAGTTAGAATAAACAATGATATAATAAATTCAAAATTACAGTTCACCCCTGTTGACGGGGATTGGTATGGATTCGTTGTTAACGTATCAAATGTTTACAAACAGATATCAATAAATGCTTGGGGCCTAACTTATGACCCTACAAATCCTTCCGATCAGTCATCTAATTTACAAAAACTCCATGAGGATATTAGATTCTTTGATACGGTGAAAGTATTCTCCGCCCCTGCTGATGAGGAAACCGATCCTAATAATATTTTTTACGGTACAGACAATAACTCATATAAGATATTTACAGGTCCTGCTTTCTTAAGTAACGTCAGATTGTTCAAAAACATGATAGATATAGATAATCAATCAATAGTTCTGAATCAGAACATAGTTAGGGATAACCAACTTGCTTACATAATAGACAATGCTAAGCCATTACTTAACACTCCAAAATTCGCTAGAAATAGATAATTTATGCCCAGAAGAAAACCAAAACCTGAAAAAGTAATCCAGGAAAAAATAAAGGAAAGCTTGGACTCTATTATTATGGAGGAGTCTTTAGATTCTTTAGTTCTGAACACTGATGAGCTACCAAGATTAAAGACGACTGAAATGATGAATTTCCTGGAGGAGAAAACAACAGCTTTAGCAGATGCACAGGCTCTTCTTGATTCTATATCTAAATTTTACGTGGATCCTGATGTTTATGGAAACACTAGTCATATTGATCTGAAGAAGAAAATAGATGCTACTAATTTATCTGCAATGATGTTCCAATTAAAATCTGCACAGCATGCTATCGTAAAGCTCTTAGAGGAAATAGATCTGGGTAATGTACAACCAAGATTATTTGAAGTTCTAGCACAGTTGCAATCGCAGATCATGCAAATGCCTAAAGACCTCCAGCAGTACCTTGATAAAATGGAGGGAAGCTATAAGAAAACAAAAATGGAGGTTGAGGAGAAAAGACTCTCCGGTGGTGTGGTAATGGAGCAGGAAGGATCTGATGGAAACTTCTCACCCGGAAAGATCTCAAATGTACCAGGCGGATTAAAATCTAGAGGAACTAAGGGACTGATGGAGGGATTGAGAGATATATTGGGGTCTGAAATAGTAGACGTAAAGCCATTAGAGGAAAATCCTAATTCAATAGTAAACGCCAGATTAAAAAAAGAGATGAATCAAACCAAAGAATCTGACTATGATAACGATGATAACGGAACTTCAGATTTTACCTTAGAAGATGAAATTTTAGAATAATGCAAGATTTTTTAGAAGAAGAAATAGAATACTCTCAGGATTCCAGTTACTGGTCAACCGAGAGAATTGACGATTTACTCAGAAGAGTTGACGAGGAGGGACTCGATTATAAAAGCGTAGAGAATCCTTTTTACGATAACAATCCTGATTTAAAAAGAGCAAATCTTTTATGGGAGTACACTAGTGAGGAGATAATAGAAATGAAGAAATGCGCTCAGGACGTAATATATTTTTCTAAGTATTGTCAAGTGATGACCGATAACGGGCTCAACTTTTTAGACCTTAGAGACTACCAGCAATCTGTTCTTAGAGAATATCAATCCCATAGATTCAATGTTTTCCTTGCTCCTAGACAAGTAGGTAAATCGATAATATCCTCAGTTTTTCTAGTTTGGTATTTACTCTTCAATCACGATAAAAACGCTATGATCCTTGCAAACGTCGGGGACACCGCTGAAGAGCTAATGGACAAAATTAAAACAATAATAAAGGGATTGCCATTTTTTCTCAAACCGGGGATGCTTGTGAATAACGTGATGTCTATGAGATTTGATAACGGGTGTAGAATATTAGCTAAAACAACAACTAAAACATCTGGTATTGGTTTTACCATCCATTTTTTGTACATGGATGAGTTTGCTCACATCAATCCAAATTTTATAGAGGCTTTTTTCAGATCAACATACCCCACGGTGTCTTCGTCTAAGGTTTCTCGGATTATTGTAACATCTACACCTAATGGGTTAAATAAATTTTATGAGATCTATCAAGGTGCTCTAGATTCGACTAACACGTTCAACCCAATACGTGTTGATTGGTGGCAAGTTCCAGGAAGGGATGAAGCATGGAAACAGGCAGAGATCGGAAACCTTGGAAGTGAGGAGCTTTTTAATCAAGAATATGGTAATCAATTCCTTAGCTCCTCCTCTTTGTTATTAGGATCAAACGAGCTTAAGAAAATAAAGTCAATAGAAACTGAATATTTCTGGAGAGAGCTAAGTCCCCTACATGATCTCGATCTCAACTATGAAAATCTTATTTGGCACCCTAAGTTTCAAATAGATCTTGCTAATTCTGGTGGTAAAAAATTTGTGTTGAGCATAGATCTGAGCGGGGGAGGAAAAGGTGATTTCACTGTGATTAATATTTTCAAAGCAACACCACTTCCGATGTCGATAATTGAAAAAATAACAACTTTCGATAATGAGACTGATTTTTTTGGCCTTGTGCAGGTAGGTGTTTTTAGAGACAATGAGATCAAATTAGAGAATTTAGTAGAACTTGTAAATTCCTTAGTAGTAGACGTTCTTGGCTTAGAAAGAACAAAGCTTGTAATAGAGATGAACTATAAAGGAGAACTCCTTTATGATAAGTTGTGTCAGAATGATGATTTTTTTGACGGGATGTTTCTGTTTACGAAACACACAGAAAGCGCAAAAACATTAAAACCTGGTATTAAGTACAACCAAAAAAACAAAATGCAGTATTGCGAATTGCTAAGAGGCCTAGTGAAAGAAAATAGGATCATGGTGAATGAAAAAAAATGGACAGTCCCTGAATTATTTACTTTTGGCTTAAATAATAGTGGAACCTACTCAAGCCAAACTGGACATGATGATGTGGCTATGACTCTAGTTAATCTATCGCCCTTATTTGAAGGTAGGGACTTTTCAGATTTAGTTGGGGAGCTTTATGATGAAATGGAGGGACCTTATAAAGAATTAATGCAGAAGAAAATAGAAGGAAGCGACCAATCTAATTCAGGATATAATCCAATGGATCCTTTTTCTAGAAGAAGTGTATCAACAAAAGAGGGAAAAAGCTATACAGATTTCAGTAAGCTCATTTAGAAGTATCCCAAATCTCCCCCAATATTCATCTAGGTATTTTGATATATACTTTAAGAAGAAAAAAACATCTTGAGTAATAATGGCAAATAAGATAAAGATAGACTATTCCCAGTTTAAAGCATCTGGTGTCTACACGCTTGAGTTTGATGCCTCGCAAAATGTCATCCTGACATCACAGACTATTAGACTAGTCGTAGGATTTTCAAACAAAGGACCGTTTAACACACCTGTTTACATCCCAGACGCAACAACTCTGTTACAAGTCTACGGTGACATTGATCGGTCACTTGAAAATATGGGAAGCTTTTTCCAGAGATCAATCCTAACCTGTTTAAATACTGGACCTGTTTTTGGACTTAATTTATTGAAATTAAATGACGATTTAGATTCTTCTAATCCCGATATAGACACATATTTTTCATACTCATTAGATACTGAGCAGTCTAATGGTGTTTTAACAGAAGTACTTTATTCATCTTTCTATAATAAGGAAAGATTCTGGTTTGCTGACCCTAAGTATTTTTTAGCAACATTAAGCGTTCCTGATACAGGAAGATTGTTTAGCTTAACTAATTTAGGAAGAACCTCTGTAAGTGTTATTACTAGGAAATCAACCGATTCTTCTAGACCTCTTACTGGCTTTGATATCTTTGCTATAGATTGGTATGGTGCGGATAATGTTCCTACTTTTATGCACCCCTATGATTACATATCAGATTACTTTATTGATGTGATAGCAGTATCAGGTAATTGGACAGACTACGCCTCTTTATCTGTTGATCCAAAGTGGGCATTTTGGTTTACCCCTAATGGTTTTATAAAAGACAGGATCGATTCCTTTTTAAATCAACAAGATGTGAATATAATCGCATCTGTTACGGGGTGTATCATTCCTGATTTCGTTAACTTAAATGGTGTTAATCAGTATATCCAAACACTTGTAAATGCTCAGACCCCAACAACTGGATTATTCTGCGCTATAGACGAAAACGCTTTTGAAGACATTTGTAACAATCCTTTCAAGATAGATCTAGTTGGAAATAATCTAATTGATGAGCTTTCTGGGGATCGTGATTTAGCTAACCCGCAGCTTAATTTCTTAAGCTACGATCAACCCCTTGTAACTGACCAATTATACACACAGAATGTGATAGGTGTAACAGGAAGTACTGGATACATCAGCCCTAATGGTGCCTCTGGATCCTATTCAGGCGGTAAAGTCGGTACGCTCTTCACTATAAATTCAGGAGCCACAGCTGGTGTTATATACCAATCATTTCTGCCGTATAACTCCTCTTTATTTGATGGGGGATTACACTATTTAGAGACAAGCGGTACTACCTCTGCAAATGGTGGTATATCTTCTGCTGCTCAAAAAAATGAGCTTAAATCATTTCTTACAGTAAACACATCATCTGATCAAAAGTTTGTTTTAGGGGTAGTTACTGGACTTTCTGGAGCAACTGGATCTTTAATATCCCAGTTTTCTGAATATGATTTGGTAAAGCTTAAAGTAACAGGAACAAGAGATGTTAGTGGTGAGCTTAGAATTATTTGGAGTCATCCTTTAGATACGGCAACATACAGAGCTCAAGGAATTGTTATCGCTCCTACATATACATTGACTTCTTATAATACAGGTGCATCGGGAAGTAACAAGCCATTCTGGACGGATGCTTATCAATTTGGAGACTCTGACTTTGTTGATGTAGTAAACACACAAACACCAGCAGGGGTAACTGGACCTAATGCTCCTATAGGTTATTCAAATGTTTTACAAGGGTATATCAATACGACACTATACTCTGATGTTGAATATGAGGTTTTAGCTGACGGCGATGAGATTTGGCTGAATTCTGCCGGGTCATCAGTTCAGTATTTAAGTTTTGAAAAACAAGTAGATAAGGATCAGTTTAACTATGTAAACTCAAGAGCTCATACAAGTAACTCTCTAACAGGTGTTTCCATCACTAACGTACCTTCTTTTGGGTCGATGTACGCAAGTGACAACATAGGATTCACGGTGTCATATAATAAATTTGATATTGTTTCTGCTAACGGTAATATAAACGATTTTATAGATTGTACAAGAGAGGATGTTACAACCTTCTTAGTAAGCGAGCTTCCTGATGGATCAGTACCTTTCTCTGTTGGCGATTTGGTTGTTTCTACCGATTTAAACATATGTACTCCAACTACAGGAAATAGACAAAACAGATTAGCTAAAATTACCGTAGTTTCAAGAACAACAACTTCTGGAGTTTATAGAGTAATATCAGCTAGACCTGTTTTATACTACTCTGGAGATGGCGGGGGATTAAGAGTTCAGAAATTTTTCTCTATTGCTCAATTTACAAGATCTTTTGATTTCACATACCTTGCTGGATTTACCTTGCAAGATACACACAAGCCAAATGGATCGGATGCTAGAGTTGAACAGATCTTAGATGTTCTTTATGATACAAATCTTGCTAAGACCCTTGCACAGAAGGATGTTATCTCCTTCCGCTACATAATAGATTCGTTTAACGGAATAATCGGGCCTAGCTCTAAATTCCAATATAGCAGATTGGCACAATTGAGACAACAGGCTTTGGCAATAATAAATGCTCCATCTATGGCACAGTTCCAGGAGAGCACAGATCCTAGATTTACAAATGCACCTACTGCGACGAATCCGTACCCTACTTTAAACACAGCCTACATAGCCTCTGGCGGTAATCTTTCACTAAATCCAAGCTATACCTTTAGTTTACCTACAGAAGGCGATGGAGCTAAGTTTGCAGCCTTTTATGCACCCTACATAACTATCAGGGAGAATAATAAAAACATAAACGTTCCTCCTTCGGCTTACGTTTCGAACAACTTCGTAAGAAAATTTGCTAACGGAGAACCTTATGCAATTGTTGCAGGGCAGAAAAGAGGAGCTATAAGCGGGGGAAGTATAGTAGGACTTGAATATGATTTTAGCACAGAAGATAGAGAAAATTTAGAGCCTTTTGGAATAAATCCAATCATTAAGAAGAGAGGTATAGGAGTAGTTATCTTTGGAAATCAGACAGCATACCAAACTGTAAATTCTGCTTTCAATCTTGTTCATGTTAGAGATTTATTGATAAGCATTGAAAGTGATGTTGAAACGATATTGGCTAACTATTTGTTTGATTTTAACGATGACTCAATTAGACTTGAAATTAAAACACTTGTTGATAATTATCTAGATGGTGTAAGATCGGGAGGGGGAGTTTACGCCTACCAAACAATAATGGATGCATCTAATAATACCCCTGCTATCATTGATATGAATATGGGTGTAATCGATGTAATAATAGAACCAGCTAGAGGAATACAGAAGTTCATAAACAGAGTAACAGTAACAAGAACTGGGGGAATAGCAGCGGGTGGATTCGTACAGTTCGTTTAATCGAATTTTATAAATCTAGAGACAAAAGATAAATAAACAAATGGCAGGCTTACCACACTATCAAAATTCGCTATCAGCGATTAATAAATTTGAACCGGTTTATTTAAACCAGTTCGAGATTACTATCTTACCCCCAGCTGCTGTTGTTGGTGGTGAGATTCTTTTGCAACATGTTACAAAGGTTAGTGGTCTTTCTCTAGATAAAAATCCAGGTTTAGCTACTCAGAAATACAAATTTGCCAAAAGAAATTATGCTGGGGCTAAACCAGATAACACATACATGGATTTAAGTTTAACTTTTACCGTTAACTTGAACGATGCCAACTCTATGTATGTCTTTAAAACATTAAGACAATGGTCTGATTTGGTCTACAATCCTTTAACTGGTGCTATGGGCTTAAAAACGGATTACACTGGAACTATAGTGGTCTCGATATTTAATAAGACCGGCGACGTTTTTAGAAGAATAACTTGCAGGGACACTTATCCGACCAAACCGATAACAGCGATGAACCTTAATTATACCTCGGCAGATATTTTTAAGATAACTGATATGGTCTGGGCAGTAGATTACTGGGATGATCAATTCCTTTAAAAAAGCAATATAAAAAATGGCTGGTTTACCACATTATACAAATTCTAGGGCAGCAATAAACAACTTCGAACCTGTTTATTTAAATCAATTTGAGGTTTTAATAAACCCTCCCTCTGGCATCGTAGATTCTAGTTTATCCTTTAGAGGTGAACAGATCTTAACCCAACAGGTGAAAAGTATAACTGGTTTAGCTGTTGATATCTTACCAAATGATTCAGTTACTCAGAATTATAAATTTGCATCTAGACGTTATGCAGGGGGTGAACCATCTACATCTGATATGACCCTAGCTATTGAGTTTGAGATAAATCTAAATGATGCAAACTCGATGACTGTTTATAAAATTTTAAGGCAATGGTCTGATTTAATATACAATCCTCTAACTGGTGCAATGGGACTAAAAACAGATTATGTTGGTTCAATGCTCATCTCGATTTTCAATAAAAGAGGGGACGTTTTTAGAAGGATCAGAATACCTTCTTGTTTTTTAAGCCAGGCCATAAATTCCATGGAGCTCGACTATGAGAATGCTGGAATCTATACAGTAACAGGTAATTGGATCTGTGACTACTGGGAAGATACTTTTCTCTAATTTTTGACTACTTTTCCATTTTTTGGTATATAATACATAAAATCTAAATTTATGTACGACAATTTTTTGTCCCCCGAAGAGATTCTAAGAAAAAAAGAAATGGACGGAGGATTTATTTACGATGATTTATCCGAGGATAAATCACAAGGATCTGCCAATGATGAAACCTCGCAAGATCCTGTAAAAAATAATCTGGGTAACCCTGATCCTAAACCTTTGATTAAGGAGAAGCAAATACCAAATCTAGGTAAGGCAGTTTCTGCAGCACCACACATAGCATCTGATGGCGGGTGGAAAAATCTACCTATTAGTATTATACCTACTGGTGGAATTTTTTATCCTGATGAAACAACTATGGCTATACGAGCTGCAGAGGTTAGGGAGATAAGGCATTTCTCCACCGTTGATGAGGACGATCTATTAGACCTTGAAGAAAAATTAAGTTTTATATTAGACCGATGTTTAAGAATTAAATTTCCAAACGAGGGAGTTTTATCTTATAAAGACCTGAAACAGGAGGATAGGTTTTTTATCATTATGGCTATCAGAGATTTGACCTTTGTGAAAGGTGAAAATTCTATATTACTTAAATCTAAGAAAGGATGTAATACAGCGGATTGTCCATTTAAAGATGGAATAGAATTAAGGACTGGTGTATTAACATCGTACAAATTGGACGAAAAAATTCTTACTTGCTATAATAAAAATTCTCTCTGCTTTGATTTCACAATTAAAAAGACAGGCAAAACTGTAAAAATGTTTATTCCTAGTATTGGTGTAACCCAAGAAATCACTAAGTACATAAAGGAAGCATCGAAGAAAAATATTCAGCTTGATGATGGATTTTTAAGAATAGCACCTTTCATTTTCGAAGATTGGAGGGATTTAACTTTTGAATCATTTGTAAACAGAATGAGGGAAAGCGATTACTGGAGTAAGGAAGAATACAACGTTTACTTTGAGCTTTCAGAGAGGATAAAAGTTGGAACTAAAATGCATGTCAGTCAAATCTGTCAAGTGTGCGGTGGAACGGAGGTCACCGCAGATATAACATTTCCCGGAGGGATCAGATCTCTTTTCCTTGTTTCAGATATCTTTGGGGAACTTCTTCGACCTTAAATTTAGGCTCTGGAACGAGCACGGGTTAAATCCCGATTGGATTGAAAGTATTCCTTTTTATGAATATCAAATTTGGATAGAGAAGCTTAATGATGTTATAGAAAAACAAAACGAGGAATCCCTTGAGGGCGAGGGTAAAAAACAACTTTTCAGTTTTAGTAAGAAGGGAAGGTAAATATATACAAAAAGACTTTAAACATAGATGGCCAGTGATATCAATTCTAAAGTTGCTTCACAATTATTAGATCTTAATAGAAATTTAGATAAGCTTACTGCTGAGGTAAAGAAAAACACACAGGCTACAAAAGAATATGCTACACAGCAGGAAGGAACCCCACCAGAGAATGAAAATATTAAATCCATTGCAGATTCTCTTAAAGGATTAGATGGTTTAAAGGAAATAGCGGATAATTTAAAAAAATTAGATTTGGCTGGTATATCTGAGAAGTTATCTGGTATACCTAAATCCTTTGATAATATTTTAGGAGGTGGTAAATTTAATCTAGGCGATATAGCCCAAAAATTTACAGAAAATAAAAAATCAGGATTTGATGTTAATAAGATACTTGGTGCATTTGCTGAAGGTGGTGTAGCAAAGAAAGAAGGGAATTATCTTGTTGGTGAGAAAGGTCCGGAGATAGTGAAACTTGATGCTGGCTCAGCTGTTATACCTTTAGATTCTAAAGATCTGATCAATGGTCTTTCTGAGATTCCTGAGATTGCAAAGTCTATAAAATCTAAGGAGATCAATCTTTTCGGGGATCTGGATAAACCTGGAATTATTCTCGGTGGAATAGAGAATATTAAAAATAGAATTTCGCTAAATAAGCTTAGAGAAAAATACGAGGAGGATTTAATAGACCAAGAGGGGTTAGAAAAAGATAAGCAAAATCCAGAGGTGCTTAAGAAGCTTGAGAAACAAAATGATATTATACAAAAAATAATAGATTATAGTGGTAATAAAGTTCAGAATGAACTAAACGCTACTAATAAAGAGTATTACGATTTATACAAAAAAGAACTGCCGAATGGACTATCGAAAGATGATCTAGTGTCTTTTAATAAAATATGGGATTCGATTTTAGGAGGATTGCCCCCTGGATCTGTAAACGATCTAACCACATCTAAGGGCCGTTTATTAGCAACCAAGATGCTTCTCAATGACAAGAAAAATGCATCTTCCTCTGTGGAATCCTCCGATGGTTCTACGGCTAAAGGTCAGCTTGGTGACAAATCAGAAGACACGAAAAAAAGCTCAGGTGATGTTTTACCTGGTGGGGAATCTGCAGTTAAAAATACTCCCGACGGACTTTTAAAATCTGAAAAGATTGTTACTGGTGGGGTACCCAAAGTTTCTTCACCAGAGCAAGGGGATTCGTCTTCCCCTAAAAAAACTGGTTCAGATATAATCTCAGATTCTGGTGGTAATGAGGCAGGTGATTCCCTTAAATCTATAGTAAAAGGTCAAGCTGACAAATTGATTTCTAAAATAATTCCAGGTGAAAAAACAAGAGGAATTGTCTCTGGAGGTTTAGATGAGCTACTTTCATCTGGAGGTTCAGAAAATAAGAAGAGTCTAACCAATCTTGCCACAAAAGCACCTTCTCCAAAACCACCAGATCTATCTGGTGATCTTAAAGGCCTGACTAGTGAAATATCTGGTCTTGTCAAGTCAAATGTAGAAACAGTGAAATCTAAAATTTCAGATAAAGTTTCGGGATTGGGCGGAAAAATATCTGAGAAAATTTCGGGGGGATCGAAACAAAATGTTTCGGAGGGAGATACAACTCCTATGAACTTAAACGAATCGATGGAGCAAATAAAAAGCTTACTTTCTAGAATGGCTGTTTCTTTAGAAGGGCCTTTAGAAGTAACCCCGTTAGATTCTCCTTTTAGACCAAATTCAAGAAAGGTTTAAAAAAAGATTTTTTTAGTTCAAATTTTTTTTTTACATTTATTTCTTAATCCCTAAGAATGTCATTTTCCCCAGCTTCAGGAAGCATTTATTTATCAATTTCTGATTTTTTGGATAATATATCCGGTCATGATTTTTCTAAATTTTTAGAATTTAGAAATTGGAGAATTCAACAAATTTATAATACTCAGAATGACACTAATGACATATTAATTTCTTGGGATAAATCAGAATTAAATAAAGATTCAGAATTTTTCTATACCAATTCCAAGGATCAGAGAATGGATTCCATTTATCTTAGAATGGCAAAGGTGTGGGGAGAGAATTCCTATTGCACAAGAATGAAAGTCGGATGTCTTGTTGTTAATCAAAAATCTATAATATCGGACGGATATAACGGATCCCCATCTGGATTTCTTAATCAATGTGAGAGCGAGGATAATATTACCCTCCCCCATATATTACATGCAGAAGCTAATGCTATAACAAAAATTGCAAAAAGTACACAGAGCTCTTACGGATCAACTTTATATGTTACTCTTTCCCCTTGTTTTGAGTGTTCAAAACTTATAATTCAATCGGGCATAAAAAGGGTGGTTTTTAACGAACTTTATAGAAAAACAGATTCAATTCCCTTTTTAGTCAGAGGAGGGGTTGAGATCTTAAAAATTGAACCAATGGAGTAGAATAATAGTAAAAAACAAAAAGAAATATAATGCTGAAACAAAAAGAAAAAAACATCCAGAATCTGGCAGAGGACTTTATTGTCAAAAAATGCGACATCTCCTTCAAAAAACTCTTCGAAAGACTAAAGCCAGGAGTCTCAAATCATTGTTTACTTATTCTCAAAGATCCAGATCTTGCAGAAGATGCTTTCCTTAACACCATGTCTAAGATCTGGACTAAAATAGATCAGTATGATATGGAGAGAGGAAACTTCTCTACCTGGTGTTATAATATCGCCAGAAATGAATCTCTCCTTTTAATAAAATCAAGAAAGAAAGTTCTAAGCTTTTCTGACAGTGATTTAGAATTTCTATGCTCCACCAATTCTCTAGGTGATTACGGGGGTAATTATCAAATGGATGATGATCCATCATTTAATTTATTTTGTGAAAAAAATAAAACCGATGACGTTTACGAATTGGTTTTAGAAGAAATCAAAGCTCTACCCGAATTATATAGAGATATAATGATTGATCGGGAAATCAATGGAATGAAATACAAGGATATTGCTGAGAAGTATAATATCAAAAAAAGATCAATTGCTACTCGGATTAGAAGAGCAAGGGGTAGGATACGTAAAAAAATGAGTGGGAAACAATAATACTAATTTTTAATATAAAAAAAGATTATGCTCAGATTATTTAAAGTCTTAAGGGAAATTAAGGTATATCGGGACTATTTAAAAATTGTCAAAAACGAGTCTTTAAACTCCCCTCTGTGGACTAGAAGAAATTTAAGGAGTGATTGGGTTGGCCGGATTTATACTGTTATAAATTTACCCCCACAAGTTACTCAATCCCCAGATCTTCCTAGAGAGGCTAGACCTTCTTTTGTTGTTAATGAGATTAAGCCTATAAATGACTATTTAAAATCTTTAAATCTCGAGGAGATTATTACAGTAGGGATTAAACCTGTTGAAGGCACAACGGAGGAATCCTATCTGGTTGTTTATCAATATGTTTTCAAGCATCTTACCCTGCTTTGGATTCTGAGATTTATTGTTGAGGTGGTTGCTTTAACCCTAATCTCTATTAAATTGTATAATTACTTTATATAAAAATATGCGTGATGCTTTAGAATTATATAAGATTGATATAGATGAAAAATTAAAGATTTTTTCAGATCCCAAATTCGTTTTTCATTCGGATGCCCATATTTATGAGTATGATGGTAGAAAATTCGAATCTGTAACTACCTTTATAAAAAATTTCAAGATCCCGTTTGATCGTGAATATTGGTCTAGAAAAAAAGCTATAGAAAGAGGAGTTGATCCCTCTGTGATACTTGAGGAATGGAACCAAAAATCATCTAAATCTTTAGTCTTAGGTAGAGAAGTTCATAAATATATTGAAGATTTTTGGATGGGACAAAATCCAGAAATGCCACAGGATGAAACTATAAAAGAAAGAGTCGAAAAATTTTTGGATTTCTATGAAAAGAAGTTAAAATATTTTTTACCCCTTAAATCAGAGCTTAAGATATTTTCAAAAAAATGGAGGATCTCTGGAACTATAGACCAGCCTTTCCTTTTTTGGGATGAAAAACAAAATCTTCCTCTCCTTGTGATTGGTGATTGGAAGACGAATGGCGAGTTTAAAGATGACGAGCATCCCAAAGGCAGATATAAAAAACTTCTTAGGCCTTTTTCACATCTCTGGGAAAACAGCCATAATGAATATTCAATACAGGTTAGCCTATATAGACTTATTTTGGAGGAGGAAGCTAATATAGTAACAGGCGGAGGATTTCTTTGCCATATTGGACCGGACGGACCTGCAAAATTTTACCCTGCTAAGGATTTAAGAGAGCCGCTTAGGGCATACCTCGAAAATAACAGATCAGAATCCGATATCTTTGATATTTAATAGGGAACAAAAAGATATAAACAAACTAAAAAAAATAAAAAATATGTCAATTCAAAAAGTTAATCAAGAAGAAATTATTTTATCTGGTCCAGAATCATCTGATGTCACAGATTTTGAAACACAAGAGACAACAGAAGTTCCTGAGAGTGATTTTATGTCTACGATTGATCAAGCAAAAATATCTGAGATCGAGTCTAAAATTCAGGAGAAGAAAGAGGAGATCAAGAATAAGGTTTATGCAGTTAATATGTCAGAGGCCACTTTTAATAAATTTTGTGATTTTATGTCAACCAAAGCAGAATGGTCTGGCACAGAGGCATTGGGTATTAAAGAGGTGAATAAGCAGCTTGAAAAAATTAACAAGGATGGTGGTGTTAAAAATTCTGTTATATACTTAGGAGCTTTACCCCTTGAAGCTAGCCACTATTTCCTTTCTAAATCAAAAGGAGCTGGCTTAAAATCGGCTGAGGATTTTCTAACCATATATAAAGCTCTAGATCAAGCTCTAAACGATGCTAAAAACGACGCGGTAGAGATAAAGAATTTAGAGAAGGAATTAAATGCATCTCTTCAAGGTATAGACCTTGCGTAGTAATAACCTCTATTAAAAATACTGGCCAGGATAATTCCTGGCTTTTTTTGTAGTTTGTTTTCAAATATATATAGATAAATCATTTAGCTATGAAGATAATTGAAAAAATGCAACAAAACATTTGGGCCATCTTGCTTTTCTTTGTTATTGTTGTATTTCTTAAGCAATGCTCTATAACTAGAGAGCAGAATAAAATATCAAAGGATATCAAGTCCATAAGAACACAAATAGACTCATTAGCGAGTAAGAGAGATGTTATAAGGGAAATCAAAATTGAAGGCCTAAAAACGTCAAAAAGAACATTGTACGATTGGAATTCTGTCATAAGGACAACAACTAGACCCGATGATAGAATGAATGAATATGACAAAGAAATAGAGGTGTTAGAAAAAACTAAATAAATTAGATGAAAAAAGGGTTAGTCCATTGGTTTATAATTTCCACATTTATCTCGTTGTATTTGATAGTTTCGATTATCTCTACAATACACGTTATTGAATTTTTTAGTCTTTCAAATCCATATTGGTTATCAGTTTCCCTAGCTATAGCTTTCGAGGTTGGAGCTGCTGCATCCCTAGCATCTCTTATAGTCTTGGATAAAATGAATAAACTGTTAGTTTGGGTACTTTTTATCACCCTGACTTTTATGCAGGCAATGGGAAATACCTACTATGCTTTCACCAATCTACACGATTACCAATCATGGATAGAATTATTTGGATTGGTTGACGAGGATGTAATATACCAAAAAAGAATGCTTTCCCTTATAAGCGGTGCTATACTTCCTCTTATAGCACTAGGTTTTATAAAATCATTAGTTGATTATATAAAACCATCGTCTGAGATTTTAGAAAAAAGTAAAGATGCACAGAAAAATGTAGAAATCTCGGACAATGAAACTGAAAAATCTGAAACACCTGTTTTTATTGAGAATCCCGGACGTGAAGAAAAACAGGAGAACGCCGTGATTGAAGATTTTAAACCCGATGAAATATCCGATCCCTTTGTAATCCAAGAAGATCTATCCCAGATTAATGATCAAAGTATCGGGGGGAACCAAATACAACCTGGGATACAGCACATTAATATGAAAAGAATAGAAGACCCAGTCTTACGTTATAGAGAGTCTCTAAAAAAATAATATAAATTAATTGAACGAGCAAGACCCAAATATATCTAACACCTTAAATTTTGACGGTGGAAATTCTTTAGGTGGTGGCATAGATTTACCCGGGGGTAATTCAACCTATGCGCAAAACCCTCTTCAGGGATCACCGACTGGTGGATTGTTTATTACCCAATACACAAATATAGCTAGGACCCAAGCTCAATTCACAAGAATAAATGCAACTTTTAGGGACTTTAATATCCAGCCTTCCCTCAGATTTTCTGGGGAAAAAATAAGGGTTACACAAAGGGCTGAAACTTTGGACTTTCTCGACCTTGCTTCTTTTTTTCATCCTATACAATCTTTTTCAGAGTTTCAAAAACAGACTTTCGTTATTAACCCAAGAAGTACCATTAATTTAGATCCTTTTAGTTTTACGACAACTAACGGGGAAGTATCTTTAATAATGGCTAGAGCATACTATCTTCCTGAGGCAACCCCGGAGTCAATGCTTCTTTTCTGGGATTATCAAGGGAATGATAGAAATGTTATGGGACAAATAATGGTCCTTAGTGGAGCTGTGAAAAACAGCTCAGCCTGGGAGGGATGGGACCTAAATCCTTTTACCGATGTAAATCACACTGATCCGGCAAACATCTCATTAGGTGGATTATCTTTTACTAATCCAACTGATCTGAATGTCAAGCTTTCAATATTAGTTTCTAGCTAAATGGCAACACAACCAATTATATGCCCGTATGAAGAGGTACCTGGATTTAGATTTTTCAGGGGTAATCTTGTTCTTGATGATGGGAAAACATCATCACCCCCAGTTTACATGTATCTCTCTGATATAATTTCTGAGGTTACCTCCTTTTCAAAATCTAGCGTGACAGTAAGGCCGAGTTCTTGTATACTTTTATCCCAAACAGATATAGGTGATAGTTTAGGTTATGTGAGCTTTATAGCTATCAGAGCTAATTTTGTCGGAGCTGGATACGAGACTAAAAAATATTACAACTGGACGTACGACGAGGTAACCTATACTTCCGGGGAGTTGCTAATACTTTCAGGCCCAAGCCTTTCAGCAACAACATCAATTTACGAAGGATGGTTTTTATCTAAGCCTGGGGTCTATTCACAGAGCGGGGGTATTCTATTATGCAATCCACATACCGATATTACTATAAAAATGGAAATTCTGGTTGCTCTTTAATTTATTGGGCTACCGTTAAATATATACATAAAAGTTAGTCCGGAAAAGATATATAACTAGTTAAAAAAATACGAAACCATGGATCTTATAAATCAAGTTAGACTTTTAAAGCAGCAAACTAATTCGGAGGAGGTCAAAAACCTATGTGAAAGTTTTCTGAAAGGTGAAATTCAAATTTCAGAAAGTCAACTAAACGAGATGACTTCCGATCTTCAAAATATTGGGGCATCTTACAACCCTCCTAAGGACCTAAGAGAGCAAATCAGAGACGAGGAGATTTCAGCATCCAAGAGAATAGCTGAATCTTTGATGAACAATTGGGAGGTAGGTAAAATTAAATCCCTTAACAACTCAGGCTCATATCTTTCATTGGAAAAGGAGATAAAGGAAAATGAATCAAACCTAGTTGAGTCACTGTCTCAGCATATATCTGATCCTAGTGCAAGATCCTTTGTTGAAACACAGGGACTAAACAATCTTGGAATACTTGAAGGATTGGATACCTTAAAAGGATGCGGGATAAATCAGCATCCAGGTTTTAAAATGATGGCTGAAAAATATTCCGGCTTAATCAAATATAAAAATATACCAGAAACGAGATTAATCCATGGATTTATTCACGAGTGCTCTGCTTTCAAATGGGACAGCGACGTAGAACAAGTTGTTGAATCAATTCAGAATAGGGCTGAGAAATACTCAAGAGAAATAGAGATAATCAAAGTTTTAGAATCAATACAAAATAGCGCTAATAGATCTTTTTATTCTGAACTTAGCGATTCTTTGAACGAGTGGATAGTTTCAAATGATAAATCCTCGGCTCTTTTAGCAAAAAATATTCAAAAATGGTCTTTTAATCCAGTTGTTAAAAACCTAATTAATTTTTTAACAATAAACGAATCAAAGGGAACAGGAAAACTTGAACTTCCTATTGTAAATCAGGGAGAATCTAGAGTGGAAAGAATTTATACTGCGGCTCACATCTCTGAAGGAGTTTCTATTTTCTTAATAGGAAACACCCTTTTTGAAATGAGCGACAACGGCTTAACAAAATTAGGATCTAACGGCATTAAAGGTCTTCCCAATGATTATGTAAATTTAATTTCAGCTCTAGCCAAGACTTATGTAAAAGTAAATGAGGATGGAGTTTTTGTAAATCTAGGAAGAAGCACAGTTAGATTAATAGAAGAGGATTTAGAAAAAAGTGTTTATTTTAATAATAAAAAAATTAAATTCAATACTTTAAATGAGCTTGGAAAATACCTCTCAATGGAAATCGGTTCTTTTATTGGAGGTGTGAATGAAAATGCAGTGGTTAAGGATGTTATTGAAATTTACAAAGGACTAGAAAACATCGTGGAACTTGATTTTGCTAAATCGATAGTTTCTAATATTTATGAAGGTGTTAGTATAAATCTTTTAAAGCACAATAATGAAATATACTTAAACCGCGTTAACGAATCAATGAGAGAGAATTCACTGTATAAAGTGAACGGAACTCAGGCTGTTCAAGCGGTGAAAGAATTTTTAAGATACGATATCTCTGAAGGATTAACCGAGTTTTTAGAAGGAGATCATAAGGTAAAATCAATAATGGTTAACGATAGAACCAAGGTTTTAGAAAATATCTCTAAGGTTGAATTAGAGATTGATAAGATAGAGTCATTGATAGAGTCAAGCACAGAATATGCACAATCAGAACAAATAAAATCTGCTCACAGATTGCTAAGTAATGAATTGGGCATTCTTAAAGAGAAGTGGAATCAAATAAATAACGAATTAAAAAAATTAGATTTCGGCATATCTCAATCTTGTGATTTGAACGAGGATAGCGCTTTTGATATTGGAGACTATATAAAAGTTAAAGAATCTGGTGAAACCGGAAAAATCATTTCGATCGACGGAACCTCTGGAAGATATACTGTTTTGTTAGATAATGGAAAAACATCTGATTTTATCGTAAATGAAATAGTTGATTTGGATACTGCTTTAAGTCAAGCAGCAGATAAAAATTCAGAAGAAAATCCAGAAGATTATGATGGTGAAGAGGAAGTTAAAGAGAATACTTTGAACAAATCAACTCTGTCTGTGGAAGAGCAGGTGAAGATATTAAAAAATCTTGCTAGCGGTCATGGATTCTCAAAAGCTCCTGGAACGAAAAAAGGAGATATAGATATTAAGGTAAATGATCTTCAGGGTTACAACCTAACAATGAATGAAACTTCAAAGAAGGAAGCAAGTTCTCAAGATACCTATGCTAAAGCACCAGGGGATAGCAAAATGGGAAGCCAAAAAAATGCTAATCCTAAAGGAAACCTATCATCTGCTCCGGTAGCTAAGGGAATGGTAAATGGAAAAACTGAGGGTAAAGATTCATTCCCAACAAATGCGCCAGAAACTAAGGGTAAATCTGATTTTGAAGCGGGAGATGAAACTGGATCTGACTATGAAACAGGATACAATTTAAGAGAGGGAAACATTGACGAGGATAACGATTTAAAAAAAAACTAAGTCGTAACTTTTACTTTGCTCCAAAGGCTGAGAATCAGAACGAGCCAGGAAAGAAATTTATAGATTCTCCTGACGGAAAATTTAGTAAAGCACCAACAGGTCAAAGTCCAATAAAGAAATATACAGAATACCAGGGGGAAGAGGAAGAGGAGTCTAAATAGGGAAAAAACAATACACAAAAAGAACACTATTCGTAGTGTTCTTTTTTTTGAAATATTATCATACATCTAATCTAAAAAGAATATCATTCCAAATAACCCAAAACTAAATGGCAAAAGACTATGTAAGAAATCCGGACCTCCTTGTGGCGGTAAAAGAATCCAAAAATCAAGGTAAGTTAACCCCTGAAACAATAAGGATGTTTAATTTAATGATACAAGGTATTTCAAAAAAAATGGCTTACAAAGATCAAGATGACAAAGACGATTGCATGGCTTTTGCAATGGAGGATCTTTGTAAATACTGGGATAGATTCAATCCTGAGAAATCTAATAACCCGTTTGCGTATTTCACTCAAATAGCTAAAAATGGTTTTGCAAAAGGATGGAAAAAGCTCCATCCCCCGAAAAATCCAAAGACTATTCCTTTTAGTTACATAACTGGCGATGATAACAGCTATAATGTTTAATCATTACCATGACAGATATAAAAAAAATAAAGCCTAGTGGCGAGTATAAATCTGGAAAATTTGAGCCTAGCAATCCCCAAAAATATATTGGAGACATCCACAATATAATTTACAGATCTTCGTGGGAGTACAGATTTTGTGTCTATTGTGATACAAATGAAAGCATACTAAAATGGTCCTCCGAGCCAATTGCTATAAAATACGTTAATCCCTTGGATAAAAAGGAGCATGATTATAATGTCGATTTTTATATAAAGGTTCAAGCTATCTCAGAGATCCAAGAGTGGATTATAGAGATCAAGCCTGAAAAACAAACTAAAAAACCTATATTCGAAGGGTCCAATGCAACACTACAAAAGCTAAAATCTTATAACAGGAACATGCAGATCTGGATAACGAATCAAGCTAAATTTAAAGCAGCAAAACACTGGGCGGAAAAAAGAGGTTTTAAATTCGGTGTAGTTGGTGAAAATTTTCTATTTAGAAGTAAATAATGAGCTATAAATCACTAGTAGAATCTTATAAGAATGAGTTTAAAAGCCAAGCTGATCTGGTTAAATCCACGGATAAAACATTCATGGACAAATATTCTAATGGGGATTCAGGATTTAGACCACCTTTCATTACTGGAACAATTTATTACTTTAAATACAATACTACAACAGAAATATCTAAGGATCGTAGTTTTATTAACAGGAATCCCCTTTTACTTTGCACAGATTATATGAGAGGAAGTAATGGAACTATAGTAATTGGGATAGATCTTATTACCGTGCCACCTTTTGAGAGAATAGAGATAATTTCTAGGGTTTATGATACCTTTAATAATACTATAGAATCTAACGAGAGCTCTTTAAATAAAGGGGGAAAGCAAACCCCTATCCAGTTTAGAAATGGTGTACTGGAGAGGTTGATGCGGGGGACTGGATATTCTAAATCCTTATTCGGATTTAAACTTGATTTTATAGATTCTGTTGTTGAGATAAAACTAGAGGATTGGTCTAAAATACCTTATTTAAGATCATCCTCCATAGAAGGGAAGAGCGTAGAAGAAATATATAAAGAATATAAAGTGAAATTAAAAGGCACATAGTGACTAAAAACATTTAAAATGGCAGGTTTTAACGATAGCACACCACAAGGATCTCCTGTAGTACAGAGGATAAGGGACTCCCTTAAAAGAATTAGTACTTTTGGAATGAAATATGACGATATGGTCATAAGAAATTCGCAGGCTGTTGGTGTAACGGAGGCTGCTTTTCTAAACAAAAATAAATCCAATGTAGAGGACGAGGCTATGCTTTGGACTCTTGCCAAGCAGGATATTGCAACAAAGCAATTTATCTCTTACTTTGATAAGGATTATAAGGGTAAACGTGATTATCTCAGAAAATTTTCACTTAATCCCGAAATAGAATGGGTTCTTGATACCTTATGTGACGAATCAGTTTCATACGATCCATCTAATTTCTTTGCATACCCTGATTTTTTAGACCTAACAGATATCAACGAAAAAATAAGGGATGAGATAAATGACACGTACAAGAGGATTTATGATATCTGGGGATTCACAGATGATATTACGGCTTGGCAATATTTTAGACAATTTCTTGTTGACGGATTTCTTTGCTTTGAAATAATTTACAATAATATTGGTGATGAAATTATAGGGTTCAAAGAGCTTGACCCCGTAACTATTATACCGTCAGTAGAAAAACAAGCAGATGGGTCTTTTCTTAGCACATGGATGCAATATCCTCAAGATCCTAGGAGAAGAAGAGTTCTATATGATCCCCAGATTATCTACATATCTTATGCAAAGGGTAACTCTGTTTCCCGTGTAAGTTATGTTGAAAGACTGATTAGACCTTATAATATACTTAGAATCATAGAATACACGAGAGTGATCTGGTCTGTTATGAATGCATCTTTTAAAATGAAGATGACCGTTCCGATAGGAACTAAATCACAACAGAAGGGAATGCAAACTCTAGGTGAACTGATGAGTATCTATAAAGAGGATATCCAGATGAACGATGACACCGGTGAATTGCTAGTTGATGGTAGACCCAAAATACAGTTCTATAAAAATTATTTAATGCCTTCAGGAGTAAACGGTACTCCACAGATAGAACCACTTACTATGGATGGTCCAAATTTGAACGATACAACTCCATTGAACTATTTCTTTGATAAATTCGTTCAAGAATCTAAAGTCCCAGCTTCTAGATTTCACGGACCTGACGGGGGAAATACATCAACTTACACTAATGCTGGGGACGGGTTAGATAAGGAGGAGATAAGATTTCAAAAATTTATTTCTAGGCTTAGATCTATATTTCAAGAGGTAATGACAAAGCCTCTTTGGATACAAATGATAAAAAAACATCCGAGCTTAGAAAAAGATTTCATGTTTAAAAGTCAGCTTGGTCTAAAATACTTTTCAGATAATCCATTTAAACTTAATCAAGAAATGGACATCATTAATAACAGGAAAGAATCACTTACCTCTATGATTTCACTAACTGGTGATGAGGATAAGCCTTATTTTTCAGTTCCTTTTCTTGTTGAAAACTTCTTAGGAATATCTCGACAGGATTTAACAGCAAATGCAGAAGCTATTAAAAGAAAGAAGAAAGAGAAAGAAAAGGAAGAGAAGAAAGGAAAGGGTAAGGATAAAAAAGACGAAGGTGAAATAACTTTATAAAAAAATGGCAGGATTTTTAGATGGGTTTAAACCCAATCAATCAGCGTTAGGTAACATCTTAAGAAGTTTGGGAAAAATCTCAAAGTTTGGGATGGAGTATGATGACATGGTTGTAAGAAACTCCCAAGCCATTGGAAAAAGCGAATCCCAATTTTTCAACCAGCAGGGAACTGGGTTTACTGAAAATGATGCTTTTTATTGGACCCTTTCCTATCAGGACACGAGAGTAAGAAAATACATTGCATACTTCGACAAAGATTATATTGAGAAAAGGAATTACCTCAGAAAATTTTCATTGAACGGAGAGATTGAATTTATACTTGACACAATAACTGACGAGTGTGTATCGTATAGTGATCGTAATTTTTTTGCTACACCCTCTTTTGTAAATATAGGGGACATGAAGGATAAAGTGAAAGAAAAAATTACTGAACATTATAATAGAATTTATAACGTTTTTGGATTTCAAAATACTATTCTAGCTTGGCAAGTATTTAAGCAATTCTTAATAGACGGCTTTCTTTCTTACGAGATAATTTATGACAGCAAGGGAAAGGAAATAATAGGTTTCAAGGAATTAGATCCAACATCACTTCAACCAGCTGTAGAGAAGATAAGTGAAACTGAATATAAGCAATTCTGGATTCAGTATCCTAAAAACCCACAAATGACAAGAAGACTCACTAATGAGCAGGTCATTTATATTTCGTATGCAAAAGGAAATGCTGTTTCAAGGGTTAGCTATGTCGAAAGATTAATAAGGTCTTATAACATACTTAGGATAATGGAAAATTCTAGGGTTATCTGGAATGTTATGAATGCTTCTTTTAGATTAAAATTTATTATCCCTACAGGAACACAATCACCACAAAAAGCTCTTCAAACTCTTGGTCAGATAATGTCTAACTACAAAGAGGAGTATTCTATTAATGATACATCTGGCGAATTAACTATAAACGGAAGGCCAAAAATACAGTTCTATAAAAATTATTTATTTCCTGAGCAAAACGGGCAAAGCCCAGAGGTATCTACCTTAAATCCAAGTGGTCCTGATTTTAATGTCATGGATAACGTTCTGTATTTTTTTAATAAGCTCAAAATGGATTCAAAAATACCTTATGCGAGGTTTGCATCTAGAGGAGCAACGCCAATTAATTCTCAGATTAGTATAGATGCATTGGAAAGAGACGAGATTAGATTTGAGAAGTTTTTAAGAAGACTTAGATCTATTTTTCAGGAGATATTAGTTAAGCCTCTCTATATCCAAATGTGTCTCGAATTCCCTGAATTATCAAAGGATAGAGCTTTTAAAACTAATCTTGGACTTGATTTTTATAGGGAGAGCGAATTTGAAGAACTCGTTCAACTTTCAAATTATAAAAAGAGAGCAGACTTTGTTACTGGACTAGGCGAATATAAAATGAAAATAGGTGAAGAAGAGGTACCATATTTTGACAAGGATTTCTTGGTTCAAAGGTTTATGCAATTAAGTCCGGACCAATTCAAACAAAATGCAGATTACAAAAAGAAAGAATCTGCAGAGGCGGAAAAAGCATCTAAAGAAAAAGAAGGTGGTGAAGAAGGTGGAGCGGAGGGAGCAGAGGGAGCAGCGGGAGCAGCTGAGGGGGAAAAAGAAGGCGGAGTAACACTATAATTCCAAAAACCTAAATCATTTATAACCAAGAGGAAAGTATATTTCTCCAAAATTTTTAAAAGTGGAAAAGAAAGTAAAGGATCTTTTAGCTGAAAGAAACCATTTTTCAGATATCAGAATTCTAGTTATTGGAGATGTTATGTTGGATCATTATCTCTACGGTAATGTTGAAAGGATTTCCCCGGAGGCTCCTGTACCTGTAGTTGTAAAATCCGATGAAAAGTTTTTCTTAGGTGGTGCGGGTAATGTTTTCTCTAATATTATTTCTTTAGGCGGAAAATGTGATTTGATATCTGCTCTAGGTGAAGATCAGAATTCTAGTTATATTAAAGATCTCGTGGTAAAGCATAGCTCTGGTAGTTTTTTATTCCTAGACTCATCAAGAATAACTACTGTAAAACAAAGGGTGATGTCGGGTCACCACCAGTTATTAAGAGTAGACTCTGAAACGACCCTCGATATAGATGGGTCGGTACAATCAAACATAATTCAGAAGGTAAAAGAAATAGCTAAAAAATATGACTGCATAATATTGTCTGATTATAACAAAGGAGTTTTAACCCCAGAAGTTATAAGGACTGTAATAATGGAATGCAGAGAATTAAATATACCTGTTATAGCAGACCCGAAGATTAAATATCTTGATTTTTATTCAGGATGTACTATCATAAAACCTAATTTTAAAGAATTTTTAAATCTGTGTGAAACCACTATCTCTCCTGACGATTTAGATTCGATAAGATCTTATGCAATAAAAATAAAAGATAGGTTCAGACTGGAAGCGGTTGTTATAACACTTTCTGATAGGGGAATATTTTATCTAGACCAGAATGAAAATTTCATGGGAGAAGCTTTTAAAATACCAGTCTCGGATGTTTCTGGCGCTGGTGATACTGTCCTTGCAGTGCTTGCACTTTGCTATTCTATAGGATTAGAAAAATCTTTTACTGTGGATCTGTGTAACATCGCCGGGTCTATTGCTTGTCAAAGAGTAGGATCAGCTTGTGTTACCCTGGATGATCTCAATTCACATCCTCATCTGAGAGAGAAATATTCATTCAAAAAATAATCTTTTCGAGATTAATTTTATTTCCATCCGTTTTCCTAGGATATTTTTTTTAATTTTAGTTCTATAATTATTTTTATGCTATCAGAATTAAAATTTCTCAGAACTCTTGAATCTTTAACTGGCGAAGGATCGCAGAAAAAGAAATCTTCAATGCTTAAGGATTGTCTAAATCATAGATTAGAATACATCCTTGATATTTGTTTTAATCCCTTTGTAACAACTAAATTACATAAGATTTCTATTCCAGGAACAAGCACCGATTATACAGGTGATATCTGGGAGGATTTTAAACAACTATTAGAGGAATTAAAAAAAGCTCCAGCTGCAACATTATTATTGAGGGAAAGGGCAGAGAGATTGCTCTCTGTAAAACTAACTGATAACCCTGAGGAAGATCTGGAGTTAAGAAAAACTCTTATGAAGATTCTAACTAAAAGAATGAATATAGGGATCGGGGCTAAAATTATAAACAAAGCTATCGGGAGAGAGCTGATCCCAGACCCATCTTTAATGCTTGCTACTGATGATCCGGATACCCTTAATTTGTGGAGTGAAATATTCTGTGAAGAGAAATACGATGGCGTGAGAGTGATAGCTCTTTACAAAAACGGGGAGATCTCTTATTTTACTAGAGCTTTTAATGAATTAGATTCATCATGCTTCCCTAAAATAAGCTTTGATCTTAAAACTTGTATGATAAATAGCGGACTTAAGGGTGATTGGTTTTTTGATGGCGAACTTACTGATCTAAACCGAAAATCTGTTAGTGGTAAGGTTACCCAGATTCTTAAAGGAACAGTTGATGAAAAAATAGAATCTGGAATAATTTTTAATGTTTTCGATTTAGAGGAAGCTGAAACACTTAATAACAAAATAGGGTTAATTAAATATCTGGATAGAAGACAAAATTTAGAATCTGTTTGCAGATATCTCCCAGGAGGATCCCCCGTCCAAATAGCTAGAATGTGGCAGCTTGATGAACCCTCACAGATAACTCCAATTTACAAGAATATAGTAAATCTAGGCGGTGAAGGTGTTATATGCAAAAACAACTCCCCGTATGAGTGTAAAAGATCTAAATCATGGGTTAAATTTAAAGAGGTGTCTGAGTGTGATCTTGTTATTACCGGATGGTTTCCAGGTGAAGGGAAGAGAGAAGGATTTATAGGAGGACTAATTTGCTCAGATCTTTCAGGAACACTACAAGTTAGAATAGGTGCTGGATTTACTGATGAGGATCTAAGGACACTCAGTAAAGATCCTGATTCTTTAATCTCTAAAATTACATCGGTTGAGTATAATGTTCCAATCACCGATAAAAATGGAAACCGGTCTTTATTTTTACCAAGATTTGTTGTCGTAAGGGAGGATAAAAAAACTCCAGATGATCTTTCCCCTCTGTTTTAAGAAACTCTATTATTTTTTTCTATAAAATCTTATATGATACAAGAACTTTTAACCGAAAAATTAAGACCTAAGGAATTAAAACATATGATTTTACCTCCTAGGATCTTTAAACTTTTTGAACAAGGATTAGGTCAAAACGTTTTACTCTGTGGATCCCCCGGATGTGGTAAGACTACGCTTGCTAAGATCCTAGCAAGTCCATTTCCTAGTCTTTTTATAAATGTTTCTGACGAGAGCTCTGTTGATACCATAAGGACGAAAATAAATGATTTTTGTTCTACCATATCTGTACTCGATGGAAAATCTTCGAAGAAAGTTGTTATTCTAGACGAGTTTGATGGAGCTTCAGATCAATTCTATAAAGCTCTCCGTGGAACTATTGAAAAATTTGCTTCTAATGCAAGATTTATAGCTACCTGTAACTATATCAATAAAGTTCCTGACGCTATACAAAGTAGATTTGAGGTTATTGATTTTAATCCTGTTTCTTCAGAGGAGGAGAACATGCTTAGTGACGAGTGGGTAAAAAGGATCAAGCTCATACTTTCTAAGCTTCAGATCCAATTTGATGACCAAGCCATAGAGGATTTTAAAAAATCTTTTTTTCCTGATTTTAGGTCTGCATTAATAAAAATACAGGCTTGGACTATAGAGGGTGTTAAGGTAATAGACTCGAATAAAATAAAAGAGATTGGATGGTCTTATGAGGATCTTTATAATTTGATTATATCTTCTAAGGATCCAGTTAAGAACTATCAAACAATTTGCGGGGAATATCAGGGAAAGGTTGAAGATGTCATGCAGGCTCTTGGCGATGAATTTATTAATTGGATTATCAATAATAAACCGGATCATAAAAAGATTATACCAGGAGTTATCATTTTAGTAGCAGAACATCAAGCTCAGAGAACACAAGTTATAGATCCTATGATATCCCTACTTTCCCTTGTCTTCCAAATACAAAAAATGATAGATTAAAAATGAATGGAAAGAAAATAAAGAGGATCATTATAGCAGGAAAGGGAGCTTCAGGAAAGGACTATCTGAGAAAATCTATGGAGTCTAAAGGATTTAAATATTGTATTTCCCATACGACAAGACCTAGAAGAAATGATGAAATTGAGGGTGTCGATTATTATTTCATAAATGATAACAGAGCTTCTGAAATGTGTGACAACTCAGAATTTTATGAACATGTTGTATTTAACGGATGGCTATACGGGACATCTAAGGAAGAATTTAATAAATCAAACCTTTTCATAATGACCCCGAAGGGGATAAGCGGATTAAAAAAAGACGACAGGGAGAATTCATTTATTGTTTATATCGATATTGAAGATACGGTTAGAACTAAAAGGTTATCTGAAAGAAATGATGTGGACATTGTGGAAAGAAGGGTAAAAGCAGATTTTTTAGATTTTTGTGATTTTGAAGACTATGATTTCAAAATAAAAGATCCAGAATTCAGACCAGATTATGAGTGGTGTAATTTAAAAATAATTGATAATGACTAATATTTGTATAGACGGTAACTATTTTTTTTACAAGACCTTCGGGGTTTTTACTGGATTTGATAAAGATACAGACCCTTCGAAAATACTTTCTGAGTATTCTCAAAGAAGTACTCTTATAAGAAAAGTAGCTACCGATCTCTGTTCATCTCTGAAAGAACTTCCAACCAGTGGAAGATTGATTTTCACTATGGATAGTCGAAGTTGGAGAAAAAACGTAGAAATAGAGGGTGGTGGATATAAATCAGCCAGGCATAAGAACGAGGAAGTTGACTGGAGCTCTTTTTTTGATCTTCTTAGAGAATTTGGTAATCATTTGGAGAAGAAAGGATTTATTTTTTCTAAAGTTGATAACTCTGAAGGGGATGATCTTGTAGCTTTCTGGGTTAATAAGTTTAGAGAAATAGGGGAGAATACTATTATAATCTCAGGGGATCAAGATTTACATCAACTGATTTATCAGGATGAAAATTCGTGGACATCCGTATGGAATAGCAATTCTAAAAGGAATATTTTATCCGTTGATGAGAATTGGAAAATACCTTCTGGGGTAAGTAAAAGAGTTGCAAGTGTTTTTGACATGGCATTTACTCTTTCTTCAGAGGCAGATAGACTTTCCGTATTACTTAAAAAATCACAAGTACAAAAAATAAACACCAAGGAATTTATTTTCAAAAAAATACTACTCGGAGATACTGGAGATTCTGTCCCAAGTGTTTGGGAGTATGAAAAAGAAAATAAAAAGGTAAGATTCACTGAGAAAAAAGTAGACCAATTATATTCTTTCTATTTAGAAAGTAAATGGGCAAATTTAGAATTTTCTGAGATTTTAGAGGATAAAGAATTTTTACAATGGGTCAGTAGCATGGTGCTTAAAATTTCAAAGGATATTGATAGCTCAGAAAAAAGGGAGAAGGTTGAAAAAAATTATTTAAGGAATGTTTCCCTTATGTGGCTTAATAAGAAAGTTATACCGAGTCATGTTACTGAAGGATGCCTTTTAGAAATAGATAGAGGAATGGCCTTGCCAAAAAAATCATTGATTTTTGATATGGTAAAAATTTTAGAGGGAAGTGACTGGATCACCCCTGGATTTGCACCAAAAGGATTCAACCCATTCGAAATATAATTTTATGGAATTATTTGATATAGTTAAAAAAATATTTATTCAGAGTCAATCTGAATGGGATAAGGTTTCAAAGAATGACAAAAACCGAAATTTTTTCATGCTGAATCGGATTATGGGAATACAGTTCCCTGTTCAGGCGAATCAATTTAATAAGTTGAAGGTAAATCCTCACCCAGTTATCGATTGGTGGCATGACAGTCTTTCACATAGATATAGTAAAACACCACCTTGGATTTTTACTAAAACCAACAAAAAAGAATCTTCTAAAGGGTCCTCATCTATAAAAGAGGAGGAAACGGAAAGATTTCTGATGCAATCCTTATCGATATCATCCCGTGATTTAGATTTACTTAAAAAATTTTATCCTGAGAGATATTCAAAATGGATAGATGACGTAAAAGATCAGATAGGTTTAAAAAAATAGAATATATAAGCTGATGGATAAGAAGTATACAAAAATAGTGGATAAGGTAATCTCTGGGTTAGACTGGGATGCAATTTTTGAGGTCAACAAGTCTTTTAAAATAGGTGTTGGCGAGGGGACACAAGCAATCGGTGGTATAAAAAGAAAAGCGTTTAGCCCTGGTATAACAAAGAATGATTACAAAGCTGAGTTAAAACATCTGCTCAAGCATGTAATAGAGAATGATATTGCTGAACTTTTTTATGGTACCTGGATGATATTTTGGACAAATTCTGATTGGGTACAGATAGAGAGCGATATAACTTTCGATGATTCAAGCGAGGATGACGGGATCCCACAGATACAGTTTGAAATAGATTCAACCCTGGAGGTAATATTCTCACCTCAAAGGATCATGGTTTTAGAAAATTCAAGCAAAGGTGGCACGATCAACGAGGATAGTGATGTCAATCGTTTGGAATCCATGCTTAAAAAAGCATTAGACCAAGAAAAATACGAACTTGCATCTAAAATCAGGGATATTATCATCCTACAAAAAGGAGAGCCCTACGAAGATAAATAGAGGTATGAAGCATATTAAATCTATTAACGAGTATTTTGACCCTGGTGTTTTTGGTGACACCTATGGTTACGGTGGGGCAAATGGTATCTTAAAAATAAATTATAAACCATTTAATGACCTCTCTGTCTCAGTTGGGCAGGATCCAAATATAGAAACCGATGTCAAAGGATCCGAGTTCAAGATTGGTGATGTTGTAATAGCGCAACCACTGAATGATAAGAAAAAACTTATCGGTGTAATAGTAAGGTCGTTCCGTGAACCAGGAAATAAGCAATATAGGTACTTTATTCAGGTCTATAACAAGGGAGCTAAAACCGAAAGAGTTATAGAGGTAAAGTCAGATTCCATTGACTTTGCAGAAGGCGGAGATCATGGTAATATGCAACAGAAATCTAGGGATAAATTTAATGAAATCCCACCAAAAGATTCCTACAATTCTAAGACAGTTTATAATTCATCTGAACTTGGGATAGAGACTACTGGGGGATAAGAAACTATAGACATCCTTGTATCTAGAATAATAAAGATGCCTATGATTTTTGGATTTAACCCGCCACGTGTTTCTTATATAGGTCCGAATTCAACTATTCTAAGTCCTATCTTAATAGCTAGCCAATTGGAGCTAGTTAACCTTATTGTAAGTTGTGTAGACTTTAATAAAAAACTAGGATTATCTCTAACGTGTATTGATTTCTCAGAAATACAATTCTCCCCTGATTTTTTTACATCTAGCTTAAATGAGGAGATTCCTGATGTTTATCAATCTTTAACTACTGCCCAGGAATTGATTGCAAGATCTGAATCTAGACTATGTCTCTTCATTCCAAAAAATTATTTCCTTGGATCACAGATACAAGAAATAAGGGATAAAACCTTTCAAATCATTTCTAAAACCTCTGAGATTTTAGAAGCTCTTGGAATAAACTACCCGTCTATAATAATCAGAGTTGGATCTGCTTACGGTAATAGGAAAAAAACATTAGCGTCTTTTTGCTCTTCAGTAAGAAATCTAGGTAAGGGTACTATCTCTAGAATTAGCATCATGAATGACGATAAGCCAAGTCTATTTTCAATCACTGATCTTTTGACTGGGGTCTTTTATGAAACTGGGATACCCTTAACATTTAGGATTCTTCCGCACCAATTCAATGATGGGGGTTTATCTATAAGGGAAGCCCTATTTTTATCTTGCTCAACATGGGTTGATAAAACTAAACCTTTATTCATTTACTCTGAATCGATGGATTACGACACAAACGGAATTCCTGTAACTTCGAAAGTTTCCGGGCATATTTCTCATAGAATTCCGACTTTTGGGATATCCCTTGATGTTATAATAGAGTCATCATTAAAAGAAGATGCATGTCTTAAGTATATGATGAATCATAAATCTCTTACACCCATAATAATTAACAGGATTAATACGAAATAATTAATTATTTTTATAGGATATTTTAAAAATTAAAAGATGTTTACAAAATCTGAAATTTCAAAATTTTTATATCTAGACATAGAAACCGCGTGTTGTTTTCCCAGTATTTCAGAATTAGAAAAGGACAACAAAAGATTATACGATCTCTGGAAAAAAAGGGATTCCTACTACAGAGGGGCATACCCGGAGATGAAGGACAAAACATGTGATGAAGTTTTTAAATCTAAAGCTGGTTTAGAACCTGAATTTTCTAAAATAGTTTGCATTTCTTTTGGTAGTTTTTCAGAGGGAATGGAGCCAAGACTAATCTCGTTTAATGGAGGTCCTGATGATGAGCTTGATATACTTTCTAAATCTCACAAGGTAATAAGTAATGCAGCGGCTAAAAATTGGAAACTGTGTGGTCATAATATCAAGGGATTCGATATACCTTTTATTGCAAGAAAATTAGTTTATAATAGCATTAAGCTACCTCAAAATTTAGAAATATGGAATAAAAAACCATGGGAGGTAGGAGTTATAGATACCAGCGAAATATTCTCTTTTGGTAGCTGGATGCATCAAAAATACCTCAGTCTAGATCTCTTATCTTGTTCTTTAAGTATAGAGTCACCCAAAGAAATAATGGATGGATCTTTGGTGAATGATTCATTTTGGGTCGATAAGGACTACGATAAAATAAAGATGTACTGTGAGTCAGATGTTTCTACGGTCATGAAAATAATGAAGCATATAACCTTCGACCTTTAGTCTTTAGCCTTTAAGATCCGATATATAGAAAAAACATATCGGATTTGAATTTCCCCGTTAAAAATTACCTCAATTTTCTTTTAGAGTCAGATTCTGAAAGTTTTACTAGTGAGTATGAAAGCTTATCTGGTCCCTTTTGGACTAAGAATGAAAAAGGGTCAGTATTCTTAAATGGTGATGTTTCGCGGAAGATCCTAGCACTTGTTGATGATTTAAAAATATCACTGCCATCAGAATTACATTCAAAAGAAATCAAAGATGTCCATTTAACCGGATCCCACCCAAGCTATGAAAATAGCGAAAATCCAGAAGCTGATATAGTGGTAATCCTCGATCTTTCTAATTTTGATGACTATGAAAAAAAAGACATCAAACAAAGAATTGATAGGCAAAGAAAAAAATGGAATATAAAAAACAAACCAAAAATAGATGGGGTTTTTCTGGATTTTGATATACATGACGATAACGATCCTCATGATGATTCTGCTCTATATTCCATAAAAAATAATTCTTGGATTAAAAGTCCTGATTCTGAAAACATTTACATAGACGACAAGGATGTTATAAAAAAATACTCAAGACTAACCTCCGAGATAGATCATTTGATAGACTCCCTAGAAACACCAGATCTTGGAAAGGATGAAAAATCGCAATATGTCTCTTATCTGAGACATATCTTAAATAGATTGGTCATAATGAGACAGGATTCCTCAAAAAGTAAGGATTTCCCACACATAGGAAATTTGTGTTATCGAAAGCTTAAAAAAGAAGGATATATAAAAAAATTAATCGGAGCTTTAGTTGATAATTCAAAATATCTTACAAAATAAAAAATGATTCTTTTATACCCATCACAGACTGAATATAAAATAGGATCTGACTTTCCTTTTTTAACTATACCCCTTGACCAAGCTAATGCTCAAACGGAATCTCTAGAGGATTTTCAATGGTGGGCATACTCTGATGATTTCCAAAAATGGTTAAAAGCTAATCCTAGACAATGGGTAGCAGATAGCGTTGACACATCCGGATATAAAAGCGAGACTGAACTTCTTGAAAGTTATCTCTCATTGAATCAAATCCCAGAGGAGGGCAAATCAAGCCTAAAGGTGAAATACACTTCCTTTGATGATTTTGTCCAAGCAATGAATGAGATCTCCGAGCCAACATCAGAACAACCTGCAGGAGCCAAACAAGGGGGAGATAAACAAAATTCTGCTGATGCTGCTTATGGTAAGGAAGCTGTGAAATTTCACTTTGCGTATAATAAGCTCCTATCCGATGGAAAGATCAAGGATGGCCTAAAATTTTCAAGTGTTGGTGCGGGTAACGATATAGCAGTTTTTATTGTTGTTGAGGATCCACAGACAGGAGCTAGTGTTGATGAAACATTAAAGGCTTTCAGAATGATTCCTAAAGAATCAAGCGGAGGATCTAAGATTATTTTAGTCGAAACGAATGAAACACTCCCTGGAGGTGCATTACCTGAGAACTCTGACTCTGAAAGCGTTTTTAAAAATGTAGTTCAAGATGGGTTTAAAGTTGCTGCTTACTCTGCAGCGGGCATTACACTTTTTGGTGTTTTAAAATGGGTTGGTGGAGGATTACTCGCAAGGAACGGTCTTAAAACAATACAAAAGTTCAGTCCAAAATCTCTGCTCAAGACATCAAAACCAAGCGTCAACATTTTAAAGCCATTGGCAGGAGGTGTAAAGAGTCTTTGGGGCGGGATTAGAAGTATGGCCACATTGAAAACCACACGTGATGTTTTAAAAACAGGCTCTGAATTTGTTAAGATTGGTAGAATGTATAAAACAGGTAACGCTGTTAAAAATTTTACGATGGGAGCAAAATTCGCTCTGAAGGGTAGTGCAAAGACAGGATCTAAATTGATACCTTTCGTGGGTGAGGTCCTCATGGTCATAGATGCTGTAGGATCTATTTGGAATTGGTATAGTAATAACCAAGCGCCAAGATATGGTGAACTTGAGGATTATAGCTGGATTAAGGCTGAATTTGACCCTAAATCTGTGGCGATAGGAAAACCGATTACCATTTGCTGGTCTCAACCTGCTGGCGGAACTTGGGGAGGAATAACCTCATTCTTATTCAATAATGAGACAAGAACCACAATGGAGCTTATCAAAGTGGCAGAGGAGAAGGGAGATTCTATTTTTATTTTAACTCAGGTAAATTCAAAAGATGTTCAAAAGCAAATTGCTGGTCATGAATTAACACTAGTTGCATTCAGTAACTCCGATGTTGTGGAAAGAGGCATCATAGATAACGAGGATCTGGAGTTTAAAATTTCTTACGTTGATGGAATTTCTAAGATTGCTTCCCAATTTAATTTCCAAGGGTATTGTGGATGGGACGAACTTCTTTCTGAGTATCAACAATCATCAGACCAGCTGATTATATCTGATCCATCGGCGCCTGGAGAATATTCTTTTAACTTCAAGGATTCTGAAGATAATGTGATTAATGTAGTTGGGGAAAAAGTAACTGATCAGCAATTAGAAAAATACAGCGATCAAGATCTTATTAATATATTCGGGGTTGATCCGGTTAAAAGTGAGCTTTCTCCAACTTCCTCTAAAAACGAGTCAGAGGAATTCACACAATCAGCTAGTGTTATCACTTTCTCAGATTTCCACAATCTTAATATGTTCGAGGAAGGGACTTCGGCTGTTAGTAAACCTGTAGCAAAAGCGGACGCAGCAGGTAGCGGTGCATCTTCTATTGCTGATCTATCGCCTGAACAAAAATCAACTCCAGCGGAATTAGCCATATACTTAGTCACAAACAAAGAATATGCTAACCCCCAGTTAAGGGGAAAATTCGGGACAGGAAAATTTACAAATTTTATTGTTGACCCTGAAGAATATACTGCTCAAGAAGGAACACCAATAACGGTTGAAATTAATAGCGACGAGCTACTTCCTAGTACTAAAGCTGGTATTTACACCTACCAAGAATCTGCAGAGGTAACGGAGCCAAGAAAGAAGGAGGAGAAGGAGCCTAAAAAAGAGGAGCCTAAAAAAGGAGAGGATGAAGGTGATATAGTTGAGGAGGATCCAACAAAACGCAAAGACTATTACGTTTCAACTTCCCCTGAAGACGTGGTGATTAAAAATAAAAGACACGCTTTAATTATAAGGGACAGATCCGACGATAGCGGGATTAATATCTTTGATAAATTCCTGACAGACAAAGATAAAGAGGTGCTTAAAATAGAGAACTGGAAAAGCATATCATCAGCCAAGGAAGTGTTTGACTCTAGAGGGGATGTTACAAAGGTTAAGCTCTGGAATAGATACGCCCCATGGGGGGATAGGAAAAGAGTCTATACTGTAACTGACGGTGAGTCTTTTGAGCTGGCAAAGAAATTTGCAGAGGAGGTAAAAGATAGAATAAAATACGATTAAAATCAAAAAATTAGAAAGGGTTTTTGATATATAAACAATAATAAAAAATAAACTGAAGATGTTTAAAAACAACAGTGATATCTTACTAAACGAACAAATGGTTTTCATGGTTGAAAAGCAGGAGTTTTTTTTAGAGTCTAAAAAAGAGTCATCGAGTGGAGATTACGTCCTTGAGGGGATAGCAGCTGTTTTTGGGAAAGTTAACAATAACAATAGAATCTACGAGGAAGCTGAGTATTTGCCACATCTCGATTATCTTAAAGACAAGATCAATCAAAAGAGGCTTTTGGGTGAATTAGATCATCCTGAAAAGTTTGACGTTTCTCTTAAGAATATCTCTCACATGATAACCGATCTTAATTACGATAAATCTGGTCGTAAATTATTGATCAAAGTGCAACTGCTTGATACACCAGCTGGACAAATTGCTAAAAATCTAGTTGATGCTGGGGTACCTCTTTCCATCTCTTCTAGAGCTGCTGGTCAGGTTGGTCCAGATAAGAAGGTGCAGATCAAAAAGATCTTCACCTATGATCTTGTTGCTGATCCTGGATTTGAGAATGCTCAGCTTAAAAGAGTTTATGAAAGTGCTGGTTTTACAGAGGATGAATTTAAGACCTACCAGTCTAATAGTATACTAAATAATTTAGAGTGTTTAAACGAATCATTCGGTCTAGAAAATGAATCGGCATTGAAGATATATAAAGTTGATAACAATGAGGAGTTTATCAATCTTATTAACAAAACAGAAATTAAAAATAAAAATTTCCTTATGGAAAATAATGAATTTGTAACATCTAACGAGCTCAATCAATATTCAATTCTTTTGAAAAAAGAAATTGATTCTATCAAGTCTTCTATCACAGATATTAAGAAAGAAAAAATAGAATTGAGCGAATCAGATTCCAAGCATTCTTCTGAGAATGAAATGAAGCTTCAAGAGAGAGTAGAAAAATTAGAAAAGTATGCGGAGTACTTATCTGAGAATCTTCAGAATTCTATAAGTTATGGGGAATACCTTGCTGAGAATTTGGATAATTCAATCTCTTATAGCAAGTATTTGGCTGAGAACCTAGATAAGAACATATCTTATTCTAAGTACCTAGCTGAGAATGTTGATAAATCTATTTCTTATTCTGAGTATGTTGCAGAGAATGTTGATAAGAATATAGAATACTCTAAATACTTAGCGGAAAAATTGGACAATAACATTTCATACTCTGAGTATCTAGCTGAGAATTTAGATAATGGTATTGCTTACAGCGAATACATTGCAGAAAATCTAGACAAAGGGATAGCTTACAGCGAATACATTGCTGAGAATTTAGAAAAAGGAATATCTTATACTGAATATGTTGCTGAAAAAGTTAATAACGGTATAGAGTATACTGAATACGTTGCTGAAAATCTGAACAAAAACATCGAATATTCTGATTATCTTGCTG
>Ga0114966_10000114_pt1 | contig 74189 bp, 42 predicted proteins | sample M_130207_XF_Meta_FD_87029 | JGI IMG/M metagenome (GOLD analysis project Ga0114966, IMG submission 87029) | Freshwater microbial communities from Lake Montjoie, Canada to study carbon cycling - M_130207_XF_MetaG | ecosystem: Environmental > Aquatic > Freshwater > Lake | place: Lake Montjoie...
TGGTGGTAATGCGATATCAGCAACAGCAGCTGGTAATACAACAACATTATCAGTATCAAATACAGGTGCAGGTAATGCAATCACAGCAACTGGTCCAGTAAGTATTACAGGTGCAACCACAGTATTAGGTGCAACAAATATCAATGCAACTGGTGCAGCCGCAACAACAATTGGTAATACTGGTACATTAACCTTAAATGGTACAACAGTAGGTATTACTGGTGCAACCACAGTAACAGGAACAGAGTCAGTAACATCTAACTTAAGTGTTGGTGGTACAGCAACTGTAGCAGGTAATGCAACAGTTTCAGGAAATTTAAGTGTAACAGGTACATTGACTTCTGGAACTACAGCACACTCAGGAGCTGTAACTAGTCCTAATTCTGTACTATCGGCTACAGTAACTGGTGGTGGCACTGGCCATGCATTTACAGGAACAGCAATTACTGGTAATGCAATTATTGCATCAAATGCAAGTAATACAAATGCAACTATACTAGCATCTAATTCTGGTACAGCAACCGTATTATCTGTAACTAATTCTGGTGGCGGAAATGCAATCACAGCAAGTGGTCCAGTAAGTATTACAGGTGCAACAACAGTAACAGGTTCTGAAACAGTGACATCTAACTTAAGCGTTGGTGGCAATGCAACAGTTAATACTGGTTTAACAGTTACTTCTGGTGGTGCAACAATTACTGCAGGTGGTTTAACAGTTAGTGCAGGTGGTGCTAATATTACAGGTGCAACTACTCTTAATAATACATTAGCAGTTACTCAAACAGCAACTGTAACTGGTGCTTCAGCACTTAATGGTGGTTTAGATGTTAATGGTGCGACAACAATTAATACAACAAATGGCGATGGAACTACATCAATTGGTAATTCTACACAAGCTTTAACCTTAACAGGCACTACAGTTGGTATTAATGGTGCAACAACAATTACAGGAAATACAACAGTAAGTGGTACAGAATCAGTAACATCTAACTTAAGTGTTGGTGGAACTGGAACTATTGCAACTGGTTTAACTGTAAGTGCTGGCGGCGCTACAATCACAGCAGGTGGCTTAACTGTAGGAGCTGGTTCAGCAAGTACAATTAATGGTACAACAATTACACTTAATCCAGCAGTAGCTCTTAATATTTCTGGCCCAACAAATATTACTGGTGCAACTACAGTAACAGGCTCTGAAACAGTATCTAATAACTTAAGTGTTGGTGGAACAGCTTTAGTTTCCGGAGCAGCAACATTTAATGGTGGAACAACAACAACAGGTGGTGCTTCTATAAGTGGTGCAACTACTATAAATACAGGTGCACTTTCAGGTGCAACAACAATTGGTAATACAAGTAATCTTGCAACAATAAATGCAAGTACATTCGATGTAAATGGCGCTACAACAATTAATACAACAGCTTCTGATGGAGCAACAACAATTGGTAATAATGCAGATGCATTATCTTTAACAGGTATTACTGTTGGCATTAATGGTGCAACAACTATTACAGGTAATACTACTGTAACAGGAACAGAATCAGTAACATCTAACTTAAGTGTTGGTGGAACAGCAACTGTTGCAGGTAATGCTACAATTAGTGGTAATTCAACAATATCTGGTACAAGCTTACATACAGGTGCTTCTACATTTAATGGTGGAATTACGAATAATGGTAACCTTGCTGCAGTTGGAAATACTGGTACAGCAATTACAGCATCAACTAATCATGCTACAAATCCTACTGTAACAATTGGAAATACTGGCGGTGGTAATGCATTAAACATTACTCAAGGTAATGTAAGTATTACCGATAACTTATCAGTAACTGGAACATTGTCTTCAGGTGCATTAAGCCCAGCTTCATTAAATGTTACAGGTAATACAACAGTAGGTGGTACTTTAAGTGTAACTGGAAACAGTACACTAACAGGTACAAGCCTTCATACAGGCGCTGCAACATTTAATGGTGGAACTACTACTACAGGTGGTGCTTCTATAAGTGGCGCAACAACAATTAATAATGGTGCAGGCACAGGTGCCACAACAATAGGTAATACAACTAATGCATTAGATTTATTAGCCAATGCAGTTACAATAACAGGTAATACCACAGTAACAGGTACAGAATCAGTAACATCTAACCTAAGTGTTGGTGGAACAGCAACTGTAGCTGGTGCAACAACATTATCAAGTACATTAAATGTAGGTGGTAATACTACAGTATCAGGTTCAGAAACAGTATCAACTAACTTAAGTGTTGGTGGAACAGCAACTGTAACTGGTGCGGCAACATTTAATGGTGGAACAACTACTACAGGTGGTGCTTCTATTAGTGGTGCAACAACAATTAATACTGGTGCAGGTTTAGGTGCAACTACAATTGGTAATACAAGTAATGCATTAGGTTTATTAGCCAATGCAGTTACAATTACAGGTAATACCACAGTAACAGGTACAGAATCAGTAACATCTAACCTAAGTGTTGGTGGAACAGCAACTGTAGCTGGTGCAACAACATTATCAAGTACATTAGCAGTAACTGGTAATGCAACAGTATCTGGTGTTATGGATAAAGCAAATCAAAGAATAGAAAATATTGGTGCTGCTGGTACAGACTTCTCTGCATCTGGTGGTTTAACTTTAGCAGATGGATTAGTTGTTAGTGCAGGTGGTGCTAATGTTACAGGAAATATAACTACTTCCGGTAATGTGGTTGCTTTAGCTAATGCAGATATCAGAGGCATTGTAACAAATACAACTGGAAATTTAACTTTAACTGATGGCAATATTGATATTAATGGTGTTTCTACCTTTACAGGTGCTTCGTTAATGACAACAGCTAATGATGTGATAACATTAACAGCTGCTAATACCGGAGGTGCTGCTTTCCCAACAATTACTGCTGGTAATGCTGGTACTGGAAGAGCTTTAAGACTTTCAGACGGTGGTATGAATATCGTTCAAGACGGTATGACTGTTGCTGGTTTAACAGAGGTTAACATAGCAGCTGCTAGTGGTAATACAAGTATTGGTAATAATGCTAATCCTCTTACATTAACAGGTAATACAATAACCATAAATGGCTCACCTAATATTACTAATAATCTTACTGTAGGCGCAAATCTAAGTGCTGGTAATACTACTGTTGGAACATTACAAGCAGGTAATGCTATATTTACTGGTACTGCAGAAATAGCAAGTACATTAAATATGACTAATGATCCAATTGAAAATATTGGTAATGTTAATACAGACTTCCTAAATACTGGTGGTTTGAATTTAGCAGGTTCTTTGACAGTAACTGGAGCAGCTGCTCAAAATATTAGCGTAACTAATGGTCTTTCTACATTTGAGACAACAGCTACTACTGGTATTGCACTATCAGCAATTGCTAATGGTTCAACAAGTGGTGGTGCTTTATATGCAGTTGTTAATCATGTAAATGCAACGGCTGCTGAATTTAAAAATACAACTACCCTAGGTGTTGCTGTAAGAGTAACAGAAGGTTCATTATACTTAGAAAGCGGATCTAGACTAAGAGGAGAAATTGTTACAGCAAATACAAATAACCTAATAGATGGAAATGCTTTAGTGTATAATTACACTGGTGGTGCGAATACATTAGCTTCTACTTCATTTAGTGCTGGAACAGCTGGTACTATTATATATGTAGTTTGTGATAATCCTCAAGCTGGTTTTACTTCAGCTAATAATGAAGTAGTAATATTTGTTTACTCAGGTGGTGTTTGGAGATTAGTAACTGTGTAATGTTACAAACAATTAAAAAAAGGCTACTTCGGTGGCCTTTTTTTTTATGTGCCAAGTTGTACAATTAATGTATTTAGTAAAAAAACATATTTATATATTACAGTAAATAATGACAAACTGATTGTGTTCTATGAAGATATATAGGTTTATTATAGTAGGTCTAATTGCATTGCAATTCTATATACTGCAATCTCAGACTATTGATGTATCACAATGGACTATAGAGACATCGCTGTACTCAACAAATACAGCTTTGTTTATACCATCCATTAAATCTATATGTATAGGTACTAGTGGTGGTTTAATTATAAAAAATGCTAATGATTCAGTTTCTATTTATAGGGCTAATAATGGATTGCTTAGCTCTGATATATCAGCATTGGGATATGATTCCGTAAAAAAACAATTATGGGTAGGCGCTTCCGATGGAAGTATAGATATATTAGATTTTGCTAGCCAAACATGGAAACATATAACAGATATTAAAAGCACTAATTCTTTACCTAAAAAGAGGATTAAATGCTTTTTATTTACTTCAAAGGCAATTTTTGTAGGTGGAGATTTTGGCCTTATTTCTTATGACCAAAATTATGCTCCTGGAGACTATGTAGAAAAAATAGGATCTATTACTCAAGGAACTGCAATTACATCATTACAAACAATAAAAGATACATTGTGGGTTACAACAGAAAAAGGGGCTGGTAAAATATGGATGGGTGTCACTTCAATGAGGGAATCTGAAAAGTGGACAGTATATACCAAAAATGGCTTAGCAGACTCTTCATTAATTGGCTCAATAGTAAAAGATGATATACTCTATATAGCAACTGTAAAAGGTATCAGTAATTATCAAAATGGAATAATAAAAGAAGTAGATACCAAAGGAAATCAAAAAATTAATAGTATCAGTTTAAGGGGGAATCGTATAATCTATGGAGATGATATTCAATTATATTCTCTTGATGATAATCAAGTTATTCCAGGTTCAGATAATCATGGTGCTCAGACAGGACATAGCTCCAGTACAGATAGTACTTCAATTATATATCTGAAGTCTGGTGGCATTATTATTCTAAAAAACAGTAAAGCAGAAAAATATATACCCAATTCTCCCAAATCTAATCTCTTTTTATTTTTAGCCATTAGTGCCAATGGTTATCTGTGGTCTGGTGCCCAAGATGACAGACCTCAAGGGTTTTACACATTTGGGGATAAAATGTGGAAAAACTATTCTAATTCAACTAATCCCGACTTTGCTTTTAATGGTTTTCACAAAGCTAGTGCAATGAGTGATGGTAGTATATGGTTAAGTAATTGGGGTGGTGGAATCGTTCAAGCTAAACCTAATTCAGATACTAGTTTTACTTATAATGTGTATAATACCACAAATTCTCCATTATTAGGTATTGGTGGCGGTGGATATGTAGTTACAGGCAAGGCAGCCGAAGATAGGTATGGGACAGTATGGTTTCCAAATTATGATGATGCAGGAGAAATTGGACCTGTCTTAATTTTTAAAAAGAAGGACGGAACATTTGGCTCCTATCAAAATGGATATAGTCCTGTTGAAAGAAAATATTCGGTCTGTGCCATTGATAATAATTCTACAAAATGGTTAGGCAGCAGAAATGGTTTAGGACTTTTATATTTTAATGATAAAAACACAGCAGACTTAAATGATGATATTTGGAATAAACTAACAACAAGCAATTCTAATATCTTGGATAATATCATAAAAGTGATAACTAAAGATAATAATGGTGTATTGTGGATTGGGTCTTCGGGTGGATTAAATGCAATCTATAATCCATCAATTATCCTACAAGGAAAAAATCCATCTATTGTTAAAGTATCTGTTATTTCAAGCGTAAATGTAAATGATATAGCAATAGATGCAGTTAATAATAAATGGATAGCCACTACAAATGGAGTCTATGTATTGAATGAAGATGGAACAGAAATCCTAAAAACGATAGATATGACTAATGCACCCTTAGAAACAAATGATATCAAAGCACTTGCATTAGATAATGCTTCGGGAAAAGTATATATAGGTACAGAATTAGGATTATTAATCGGACAAACAACCATAATCAATCCAGAAACAGACTATTCATCATTGATATGTTATCCGCAACCTTTTGACCCAAATACTGGTAATACATTATTAATTAAAGGATTAGCACCAGAAAGCGCAGTACACATAGTAACTCCTTCTGGAATGCCAATTACATCATTGTATACTAAAAGCGGCTTAATTAATTGGGATGGTAAAGATGATTCTGGAAATATAGTGCCTCAGGGAGTATATATAATATTAACACAATCAGGAACTACAGACAAAGCAGGGTTTGCAAAATGCACTATTAAGTATAGATAATATTGCATGAAAAAAAAATGTAAATTGTTGATGCTTTTTAGAAAAAAGATGAATTTTTCTTGATTAACACTTCTTTTCCTGCTATCAACAGCATGTTAAAAAAACCAACCTATATTCTCCTGATAAGTGTCATTATATGTAGTATTTTTATTCAAAAGTATAATATACAGGCACAAAATCAAGATACAATTCGAATACCTAGCGATATATCTTATGGTGTATATACCGGGATTGGACCAGGAACCCATTCAGGTGGTTTTAGTAAGTTTCAGGGAATACCAAGCTGTTGTCCAATATATGATGCAATATCAGCTTTAGGAAGTAGTACAGGGTTTCTAATTAATAAGCGATTGAATACCAATTCATATTTTAGTTTTAGAAGTGGTTTTAATGGAATGGGGGCAGATTTTACCGCAGAACAAATCCAATATGTCAATAATAATGGCAATATCAGTACTGCTACACTGACACATACTTTGGAAACTAGTATTGCTATAGTATCAGGTTCATTATCATATGGTTTGAATGTTAAAGATATATCTATAGATGCAGGTTATTGGTTAGGTATACCTATTTCAGCAACTTTTTATCAAAAAGAGACAGTATTTCCTGGAACATTTTTAAATGGTTCTAGGATTAGAAATGAAATTAGTGCTTCAATTCCAGAAGTACCAAGCTTAATACATGGGATACAAGCAGGTATTCATTATTCTTTACCATTAAATAATCAAGGTACTTTATTCTTAAGTCCAGAATTAACAGTATTACAAACTTTGGGTTCTATCTCTGGTACATTAGGTTGGAATACTTTACAGTTAAGAGGCGGAATATCTGTTTTATGGAATAATATTACCATACAATTGCCACCGCCACCAGCTCCTCCGCCACCTCCACCAATAGTAATAAGTCCTAAACCAATTCCACCATTAGCTGTTTCGCTAAAGGTTTCTGGTGATATCAATAATCAATTACAACCATTAACATCGTTAAAAGTAGAAGAAATAGTTCATTATGAAACACAGCCTCTTCTTCCATATATTTTCTTTGATGAAATGCAAGCATCTCTACCATCACGTTATAAACAGTTAAATTCATATCAAGCACAAGTATTCTCAGAACAAGAATTAGTTCCATTACAAACGATAGAACGATATTATCATACGATAAATCTGGCTGGTAAGAAGTTAAAAGATAATCCTGCATTATCAATTGAATTTCGAGGATGCGCATCAGGCAGTGGAAATGAAAAAAACAATAAAGAAATAGGTAAACAAAGAAGTGAAACTATTGCTACATATCTTAAAGATATATGGAATATTTCTCCAAACAGAATACGTATAAGTTCCAGAGAAATTCCAGATAATCCATCTAATAATTCGTATCCAGAAGGCCAAGCAGAAAATAGAAGAGTTGAACTTATCTTAAGCGATCCATCTTCATTCGAAACAATCGTCTTAAATGATACGATAAGAGCAATTAGTCCATCAAAAGTGATTGTAGAACCCAAAATAGTGTCTGGACCAAGCATCAGACAATGGCGCACGAGTATTTTTACAGAATCTGGCCAAAATCAATTTGATAGCAATGGTATTTTTCAAATAGAATCAATGTTAGAATGGAAACCAGACTTTGCTTCTCTTCCAAGATCAAAAGATTCTTTAATCTTTAGATTTAATGTCATAGACTCTCTTAGTAGAAGTATGAGTGCATATTGGAATATACCTTATGACTATATTTCTGCCAGAATCAGTAGGAATACTTTGCAAAAAGGGACAAAGCAATTAAAAACATATTCTTTGATTCTCTTTGATTTTGATAGAGCATATTTAGACCCAAGAAATGCAAGACTCCTTTCTAATATCATTAAAGAAATACCTGAAGATGCTACAATATCAATTGTTGGTGCAACAGATATTTATGGTAATGAAGACAGAAATAGACAATTGGCTCAAGAAAGAGCTAATACTGTTAGCAATACTATCGGACTTAAAACCACATCAATAAAGGGAATTCCAGGATATAAAAAATATCCTAATGATGTACCAGAAGGTAGATTTTACAATAGAACAGTAGAAATTACGGTAGAAACCGGCGGTAATTAAACGTTTTTATCTTCAGAATATCTAAACACCATATTATATATTATGGAACTCTTTATGAAATTATTATATGCTGTATTGTGTGTTTGCTTAAGTGCACATATGTATTCTCAAACCTATGATTTTTCATTGGTAGATAAAATACTTCAAGATTCTTTGCAAAATATAGCTGGAATCGGCGGTGGATGCGCTCTTGTACTTATGAAAGATGGAAAAGAAATATATTCTAAATCATTTTCTTTACCCGGAAAATCATATACAGTTAATAAAATTGTTCCAATTGCATCATCTTCTAAATGGCTTGCTTGTGGTGTGGTAATGGGTTTATTGCAAGATGGTTTGTGGACATTAGAAGATTCGGCAGGAAAATATTTACCATATATTGATGGTGATAAGGCAAGGATGACAATCAGACAGTTGTTTTCTATGACAAGTGGGATAAAAGAAGATGGGAATGGGCTTGAAGATAGTATTCTGAGAAATAATGATATTAGTTTAGATTCTGCAGTAAAGCAAATACTAGCCTTACCTTTGGCAACTAAACCAGGTGGAAGCATGGCCTATGGCGGAAGGGGAATGCATATTGCAGGAAGATGTGCAGAAATTGCATCAGGAATTCCTTTAGAAACAGGTCAGGCATGGAATAGCTTATTTAGTAAATATGTGAGTACACCATTAGGCTTAAAATTTACACAGTATGTACCCGGCAAAAATCCAGGAATTGCAGGAAGTGTTGCTTCTAATGCTAAAGAGTATTCTGTATATCTTCAGATGATCATAAATAATGGAAAGCATGCAGATAAGCAGATAATAAGTAAAGAAATTATTTCAGAAATGAAAAAAGATCAAACATTTGGAGCGCCTATATTGTATTCTCCATTTGCTTTATGGAAAATTCTGAATCCAAGCTTGGATCTTGATGGAAAAGCTAGATATGCTTTAGGACATTGGAGAGAAAATGTAGATTATTCAACAGATGAAGTCTTAGAATCTAGTTCACTTGGCGCATTTGGTTTTGCACCATGGATAGATTGGAAAAGAAATCTTACAGGTGTGTTTTCTGTTTGGAGCGAAGGAAGAGTTACAGTACCAACATATATAACACTAAAAAAAGCAATTCGTAATAGTATTGATGGAATTTCTAGTATACAGAATGATAGAGATCCAGATATGATGGTTCAGATTAATAATACAGTGATATTTTCAGATAATGTTCAATCATTTACTGTGTATTCATTATCAGGAACTGTGGTTCAACCATCTCAATCAATGGAAGAATGGGATTATACAGGTTTATCTAATGGATTATATATGATTGATATGATATCAAAAGATCAACAACATCATATACAAAAATTGACAATTATCCATTAATAATGATCTATCACAAAGGGATAAGAATAGATCGAAAAAGGACTTTTTATAATTGCTGTATAAAATCCTACGGGATATGAAAGTTTATGTAAGACAATAGATTCTGATGCAGAAGAAACATGTTTCCATGAGAACTGTTCTAACAATTCACCTTGAATATTATACAGTTGAAGGCTATGTGGCCCATCATCTAAGCTTTTAATATCAAAAATTAATCGATCTGCAGAACTTGATTGTTGTATCGTAAAAGAATTGTTATTCTGAAATAATAATCTAGGCCCACCTTCTCGGCATATGTCTGTGATTGTACAAGATCCAGGAATATATGATATATCCAATGGCAAGATATTTCCTTGCCGGTCTTCCCAATGGATTGAATCAATAATGAGAACTGTATTTGTATCATTACCTAATACAGCAAGAGTATATAAAGTAAAAAGAGTATCAATACATTGAGGACTATACAAACCTTTAGTTATAATAGTAAATCGATTATCAGAAAAACTATGAGAAATGCTAGCATCTGATGCTGATAAAGGATATAGAATAGTAGAGGGAAAGTGCAGATAAGCAGTATAACTATATAGTGAAGAATCAAAAGTAGTAAGATTTATAGATGGAATTACTAATGCAGGGAAGGAAACAGTGTCTAATAACTTTGCAGTTTTATCCGGAAATTGAATAATTGCATTGCATGTATCTACAATTATTATAACAGAATCATTATCTATATTTCCTAAAGTATCTTTTACTTCTACATAATATGTTGTTGTCGTTTTTGGAAAAGCCCAAGGTTGCGCAATTGTATCATTTGATAAGCCAATAGAAGGCAGCCATTTATAAGAAAATGGAGCTCTACCAAAAGCATTTTGTCCAATCTGCACTTTTTTCCCAAAACAGATAGTAGTGTCTTGTCCAGCATTGGCAATCAAGCCATTTGAATGGCCAAAAGAGACAATATCATGATTAGCATAAGAACCACCTGTTGATGAAGTAAAACCTAGCCAAGCAGTTCCATTATCTAATTGTAATAAAGAATCAACATTCACATATGCTTTAATTTTGGGTATAGACATATCATCAAGAAAAACATAAAAGATTTTTTGTACATATTCTATTCTTAAGATATGTGGATTTCCATCTTCCATTGTGGGTATAGTAGAAGCCATACCTAATGTATAAATATGATTTTCGCTTATGGGATTTTTGCCATTACTTTGAATGCTTATATGATTATCATTGGGGTCATTTCTTTCTGGATTATAATATGTGTCAAATTCAATTGCTAAGGAATTAGGAATAGAAGAATATCCAATTCCACCACCATATTGTCCGATACTAAATGCACTTGTATTCTGAATAACAAATGCTATTCCATCTGCGCCAGAAAAATCCGAATTAGTTATTTGGAAACCAATTTCAATGGCAAAATCATTGGCAACATTTTTTTTGTCTTTTAGCCAAATACCACCACCTTGAAAATTCTTAGCTTCTGTAAGCCTGATTCTTTTATTAAATAATTGCGCAGTTCCAACAAAGTTGAACATTGTAGAATCTGTAAATTCTTGTAAAAAAATGTCTTTTTGAGCATAAAGAATAGACTCTGTAGAAATACAGAATATACAGAGCATTAAGATGAATAGATTTTTCATGGTTTTGATAGAGGATTTTTCACAAAAATATTAACTGTCCGCCAATAAAGACGTCCTTCGGGTAATTCATGAACATCTTGTTCTCCATATCCTACAATATCTGTTAAGGGATTAATCGAATATATATCAGATGTAATATCTAATGCTTTGTATACCGCTAAAGCACGATTATAGGATAATGTTTTATTATGATTATATACTCCTACTCTATCTGTAAAACCTGAAATCGATATACTTGCACCTGGATTCAACTCCGATTTAATCATAGAAATGATCCTTTTATTGTTCTGCTCTATCGCAGAAGCATTAAAAGGAAATAAAACCAAACTATATTCATTATACATAGTATCATTATGCTTATGTTCTATTTGGGTAATCCTTTTAATTGGAATACTTAAGCCAGTTTTACATTTCACTTGCTGTGCATCATACATTGTTAAAGTACTTATCAAATTTTCATCGTTTAGCTTAGATAATTGAGTAGCTATTCCAGACAAATGAGCTTTAAAAATTGTAATATTTCCAGAGATAGTTTGCTGTATTAATTGTCCATTATCGGTTTTGATTTCTATATTTCTATTGATGATAGAATCTCCATTTTGCTCTGGAAAAGAATAAATAATAGACTCAGGATTGATAGTCACAATTTTCGCAGAAATATGTACTGGTTCTAATATTGAAAAATTATCTGAAGAGATTTCTACTCGTCTGTTTTCTTGCTGAGCATCTGTAATATCTTGTTCATATCCTGCATGTGAAACAGAAGCATTATTGGGCAAATTCCTTGCAGATATTGAGCATCGTTCTAAAGGAATATGCCAAATTGTATGCAGATATAATCTTACTTGTTCTGCCCTTTTTCTGGATACATCAATATTATTTTTTTCATTTCCTTTATGTGCATTGCACCCAGTAAGAGTAATTGTAGCAGTTGGATTTTTTAGTAATCGATAACCTATAATATCTAATAAAGACCAATATACTTCTAATTTAGATTGAGAAGTCAATCCATTAATATTAAATGTTGATGCTTCATGTTCTTGTAATAATCTATATCGAGACGGAATTGTATATGAATCTTCATCAAAAAAAACAAAGGGAAGCAATGGTTGAAGTCTATTGATTTCTGTTTCTTTAATTGTGATTGTGCTTATATCAAATGATTTACCAGTAGAGTCAATTCCTTTTATAAAAGCATCACATGCAGGAATGATTGGTTTAGATACGATAGGAATTTGTTTTTTAATGTCATATTGAAATTGTGAATCAATCTTTTTTTCATTATGAAAAGTAATAGCGCATCCAAATCGCCAAGCAAGTATATTCCATTGATAGTTTTTAATGCTTGGAATGATATTATAAGAAGCTAAAAATTCTGGTGATAGCAGGATAGTCTTTGCTGAATTTGCTGCAAAAGTATAGTGAAAACCAGCACTTGGAGCAAAAGCAATAGTATGAGCATTAGGAATATCACCTGAAAATACATTTCTAATAGTAGAGCCATTATTCCACATACCTATAGCAGCACTTTGTAATAATTCTTCTTGTTGATAATATGAACTCTTATAGATATAATCAGCCCTTGCCCCTAGGCTAGCTTGTAATGATCTAAATAATGGAATAATATATAAGCATTCAATACCCACAGATCGAATTGTATTCTGGATAGAATGTCCAATTTCGACATCCACGATTGAGCCACCGATTCCACCTTTTGTAAATTCTGAATAGCGTAAAGTTCCATCCCACATCGTAAATGATGGTCTTAAAACGATAGCATTACTCAATGGAAGATGAGCTCCAAATGTTCCTGCAAAACTTTCATTTATCCCTGATGAAAATCTGGGGCAACAATTCGGAATATTGGGCAAAGAGGCAAAATTGGCTATATGTTGATTGACATGAATATCACCAAAGAAACCCCAATTTCCTTTAGTAATCAATTGTTCACTCTGTTGTGCCCATGATATTCCAATCATAGAAAGGAAAGAAAAAACAGAGATGAAAACAGTTGTATTCATTATTAACTATATTTTTTTACAGAAACTTAAGATTTATTCCCACTCAATTGTTGCAGGTGGTTTACTAGAAATATCATAAGTAACCCGATTAATACCGCGTACTTCATTGATGATTCGATTACTAATAATGGCTAAAGTAGAATAAGGCATCGGGAACCAATCAGCCGTCATGCCATCTACACTTGTAACAGCCCTTAAAGCACAGGTATTTTCATATGTTCTTTCATCTCCCATAACACCAACGCTTTTAACAGGTAATAAAACAGCAAAAGCTTGCCAAATATCATCATAAAGGCCAGCATTTTGAATTTCTTCAAGATAAATTTCATCAGCTTTTCTTAAGATATCAAGAGATTTATGAGTGATTTCTCCTAAAACACGAATTGCTAATCCAGGGCCAGGGAATGGATGTCTATTAACAAACCAATCTGGGACACCTAATGCTTTACCAATTGCTCTTACTTCATCTTTAAATAATTCTCGGAATGGTTCTATTAAATCAAGATTCATATGCTCTGGTAGGCCTCCAACATTATGATGAGACTTTATAGTGACAGAAGGCCCTTTTACACTAACAGATTCTATAACGTCTGGATACAGTGTTCCTTGTGCTAAAAACTTAGCATTACCAAATGTTTTAGCTTCTTTCTCGAAAACATCTATAAATGTAGCGCCAATAATTTTTCTTTTTTGCTCGGGATCGCTTATGCCTTTTAGTCTTCCTAAAAACAAATCGGAAGCATCAACAATATCAATGCTCATTGAAAAATGCTTAGCAAATAACTCTTTCAAAGTATTGCTTTCATTGTTTCTCATCAGGCCCGAATCAACATGAATGCAATGTAATTGATCGCCAATTGCATTATGAAGTAAAACAGCTGCAACAGTAGAATCAACACCCCCAGACAATCCACAAATAACACCCCCAGAGCCAACTTTTTCTTTGATAGACTTTAATTTAGATTCGACAACATTATCTGCACTCCATTCTGCATCACATCCACAAATCTTATGGACAAAATTACTGAGCATTATTTTTCCATCATCTGTATGATGTACTTCTGGATGAAATTGAACCCCACGAATATTTCTACGAATATTTCTAATCGCACAAATTGGTGCATTCTCTGTATGAGCAATAATTTCAAAACCATCTGGTAAAGAAGTTAAAGAATCGCCATGGCTCATCCATACAATAGAATGATCTGAAATTCCTTCGAATAATGGATCAATAATAGTAAAATGAAGCTCAGCTCTACCAAATTCTCTTTTTGAAGATCTATTTACGCTGCCACCATTCATAAATGCAGTTAATTGTAAGCCATAGCAAATCCCTAAAACAGGAATGGAATTCTGTTCTGCAAAAGTAAAAAGGTCGAAATTAGGAATTGGCGCATCATCAGCATACACACTGGATGGCCCTCCAGATAATATAATTCCTTTAGGCTGTAAAGAAAGCAGAGTATCCTGCTGAATGGTATATGGATGGATTTCGCAATAAACGCCTGATTCTCTAATTCGACGAGCTATAAGCTGGGTTACCTGAGAACCAAAATCTAGAATGATAATTGTTTGCATTGAAAGATACTAAATGATGAATACAGAAGTACTAAAATACGAAGATTGAATATAGAAGCATTCAGATTAACAAATCGAGAAATAAATGATAATGATTTTGTAAGAAATAAAACAAAAACGGCATGAAAAATGAGGAAAATATTAAAGTTTATTGATGTTTAGTAAATAATTCCGTGTAGTTCACAAATAATTTGCTGAAATTCGTAGAAATAAGAAAGTAAGAGAGTTAGCATTGAAAATATTACCTGTCGTAAAACCATTAAAGTTAACAAATGATGGCACCTTGGAAATTGTATTTCTTGGTGTGGGCGGAGCATTTTCTCAGACGCTTTTTAATACGAACTTTATCATCATTAAAGGTGATACTCATTTATTAGTTGACTTTGGCACAACAGGACCATTTGCTTTACCTGCTTCAACAGGATTAACACTAAGCGATATTTCTGCAATATTACCTACACATAGTCATTGCGATCATATCGGTGGTATCGAATCACTTGCATTATGGAATCGCTATGTAGCAATACCACACATGGGGAAGCCAAAATTATCAATGATTATTTCTAAAGAATATCAACATATTCTTTGGAATTATTCATTGCGTGGTGGCATGGAGCAAAATGAAATGAGTAGTGAAGGTAATCCTTTATTATTCGAAGATTATTTTACTGTATTTCGTCCAACACATTTAGAAAAAGAACCTCGTTTACGATTAGAAATAGATTGGCAGGGAATTCATATAGAATTATTTGGTACTAATCATGTGCCAGAGCAGGCATCAAGTGCTTCTAGTGCATTTATCACACATGGATTATTTATAGATAATAAAGTATTCTTTTCAGGTGATACAAAATTTGATAAGGAACTTATTGATATGTATGCTGATAAATCAGAAATAATGTTTCATGATACATCATTTTTCCCTAATCCAGTGCATGCCTCATTGCAAGATTTATTGAGCTTGCCACAAGAAATTAAACAAAAGTTGATGTTGGTTCATTATGGTGATAATTGGCAACAGCAAAATGTCGAAGATTTTGCAGGTTTAGCCCAACAAGGATTTCGCTATATATTTGATTAATGTGTTTGTTGTTCCATTAATTTAGATAGCAAATCACTACTGAATACACTTTGCATAGAAATTTCTACTTCATTGTCTGTACTCATCAATTTCTTTAATTGCTCTTTATTCCAAACTAAACATCTAGTATCATCTATTGTCGTTACAGTAGCAGTAGTTTCATTCCCAGATAAAAAACTCATTTCCCCGATAAAATTTCCATTTCTTACAAAGCCAACTTCTTTATCACCAATAACAACTTTGCATAATCCATCTGAGATTAAAGCTAATTGTTCTACATGAGTATGTTGCTGAATAAGAATGTAGTCTTTAGGTAATTCTTGCCAAGAAGCAATAGACAATAATTTTTTGAAAGCATTAGCAGGCATTGACTTAAATACTTTATTATGAATAGCTTGCTCTTCATCTGTAAACTTTAAATTCCTTCTTTCTCTATATAGCATCGTAAATTGCCAACCATTTACAAGAATATAAAAAGAACACCAACCAATTTCTGCCCATTCTGGACTATGTAAATCACGGAAATGATACCCTGTCTCTATTGACATACCAACGATAATTAAAATTCTTAACCAAAGAATATCTTTTACTATGAATCCATATAAATAGATAAGATTAGGAATACTAGTACCTAAAATATCAATGATCGACACATTTGCTGGAAGTGATAACCAAGAAAACATTGGATTTTTTACAATTATGAGTAATTAAAAAAACATACTAAAGGCAAATATGCATATTTGAAAAAATATCAAGCAATATATATGTATAAATACTTCATTATTGATTAATAATCTTTAGTCTATATCAATAAAAGATAACTTCTACTTTCTATTGTGATTATTAAAATTTTACAGTAATTTACACTAGTTCAGTGGATGTAACTATTTAATACATATTAACTTTCATAACATTTATCAGTATTATTTTGAGATCTCAAACCTTCATACTAAGTGTTTTTTGTTTGTTTCTTATACTGTGTCAAACACAAGCCCATTCATCTTCTTGCTTGATATATCCAGTAAGTTTGAAAGATAGATGCACTATGGCTGATGTGATTGTTGACGGAACTGTTATAGCAAAAAAATCATATTGGAATACAGATAAAACTATGATTTATTCTGCTTTTACAGTGGCAGTTCAACAAACTTTCAAAGGTTCAAAATATACATCTATTGAAGTTATTTCGCCAGGAGGAATCGTAGGTGATAGAGCAATCGAGGTTTATCCTGGATTCAATCCAGAAATAGCATCAAAGGGAATATTTTTTGTAAAAGTGCAATCACCAAGTTCTTTAAAATCAATACAAACCATACCTTTTGCCGGACCCCAAAGCCATATCATATACGATGCTCAAGGAATCATTTCAGATCCATTTTTACCTATTCAATCTGTAAATATAATATTGAAGCAAATTTCTTTAATTACCGGTTCTCCATATAAACAGTATATAAAGCCAAGTATACAAGATAAAGTAGATAAAACCTTGGCGGCTTCTATTAGTTCAATTAATCCAACAACTGCGTCTGCTGGGATTGGTACTGTACTTACTATTAATGGATCAGGTTTTGGTACTTCATATTCGGGAAGTGCAAATGTAGAGTTTAAAAATTCTGATGATGGTGGTAATACTTGGATATCTGCAATAGCTTCTAATATTGTTTCTTGGAATGATGCGCAAATTCAAGTTAAAATACCTACTAGGTCCGGAACGGGTGTAGTTAGAGTAACTGCAAAAGATGGGACTGTAGCAAATTCCTCACAAGCATTAACCATTAATTATAATGCTCTAAATACAACATATAATAATAATCATTATCGATATTGGTTATCTAATCAAGATAATATGGGTGGACATACTGTAACATTTAATGATGCTTTTGGGGCAGATCCAACAAGTGCAGTAAAAAGAGCATTACAAACTTGGCGATGCGGAAGCTTTGTTAATTTTAAGATTGCTACAAATACATCAACAGTTAATACTTTTTCTAATGATGGAATTAATATTATCGCATTTAATGATGCAGCATTACCTGCTGGCGCACTTGGAGTAACATATAATTATTTTGCTGGTTGTGCCAATGACCAATGGTATAATGATGGTTTTGATATGTTATTTAGGGTAATACCTGGCGCAGGTTGGAATCTTGGACCTGGGGCTACATCAGGAAATAAATATGATTTTGAAACAGTAGTTCTTCATGAACTTGGGCATGCTCATCAATTGGGACATGTCATTAATAATTCATATGTAATGCATTATGCAGTTGGAACAAATACTGATAAAAGAACATTAAGTACAGTTTCTGATATTGCAGGTGGAGCTGATGTAGTTGATTTTAGTATTGCAAATAAGCCTTGTGGTCCGCAATTAATGACAAAGCTAAATGCCAGTAATTGTGAATTAGGGTTGCCTCCTAGTGCAGACTTTACCGCAGGTATAATCGCTGGATGTAGTCCATTCCAAGTATCATTCCAAGATAATAGTACATCTAATCCAACTCTATGGGCATGGGATATAGATAATAATGGCACTATTGATTATACAACTAAAAATCCCGTACATACTTATATCAATAGCGGAAATTATTCGGTAAAATTAACCGCTATAAATTCAAATGGCTCTCATTCTGTTATCAAAAACAATGTTATTACTGTATATAATCAGCCAACGGCTTTTGGAAAAGGATATTATCGAATTTGTAGTGGACAAACAGCTACACTAGCGAATTCTCCTTCAGTTTCTGGTGGCACTCCACCATATTCGTATTCATGGAGTCCAATAAATGGATTAAGCAATCCAGCAATTGCAAATCCTACTTTACTTTGTACATTCCCCGAAACAAGAATATATGCATTAACTGTAACAGATGCTCTAGGCTGTACATCAATTGCAAGAGACACAATATTTCCTTATTTAAAGTTACAAATTAATGCAGGTGCAGATCAATCTGTATGTAAAGGAAGTATCATGAATCTTGGTGGAAGCCCAACTGCAAGTTCTGGCTATCCTCCATATCAATATTCATGGTTTCCTGCTACAGGAATGAATAATCCAACAGATGCAAATCCTACTATTGTTGTCAATCAATCTGAAACATATATATGTACAGTAACCGATATAAATAATTGTGCGGTAAAAGACACAATTATCATTTCAATGAATCCACCAGTATCAGTGCAAGCAGGACAAGATGTAAAAGTATGCAAAGGGACAATTGTAACTCTTGGAGGCAATCCAACGGCTCAGGGTGGTACTGCCCCGATAACATTTCAATGGACACCATCAACAGGCTTAACAAATCCTAATTCTGCAAATCCTTCTCTTACTGTTCAGCAATCAGCTTCATATATATGTACGGTTATAGATGGAAAAGGATGTATTAAAAAAGACACAATTTCCATTATAATGAATCCTGAATTAATTGTTCAGTCATCACTAGACCAAACAATATGCGAGGGAAATTCTGTATTGATTGGAGGAAATTCGATAGTAAATGGGGGCACGCCGCCATATCAATATTCATGGAGTCCTATTCAAGGATTATCTAGTTCTATAATTTCTCAACCTTTAGCAAGACCCTTATCTTCTACTACTTATATTCTTACTGTAACAGATGGAGAGAATTGTGTAAAAAATGACACAATAAATGTCAATGTAGATAATATTGCAAAACCTACACTTTTAGTAAAGGGAAATACTATTATTTGCGAAGGTGATAGCGTCCAATTAGAAGTTATTGGTGATTATGCCAAATGTGAATGGTCTGATGGACGAAAAACCAAAACCATTAAAGTTGGCAAAAATGGGTCTTTTTATAGTAAATGTACCGCATCAAATGGCTGTTCTAGGGTATCCGATACGGTAAAAGTAATAGTATTACCAGTGCCAATTGTAGAAGTAAGTGGTCCTAAATCAGTATGTACAAATACTAGTGCTACCTATAGTGTTCCTAAACAAAATGGTATAACAACCGAGTGGTCTGTAACAGGTGGCACGATTATTTCAGGTAAAAATTCTGAAAGTTTAATTGTGCAATGGGCTAGCTCAAATGGGCGAATTGCAGTTGTTAGAAAACAAACAGTGTGCTCGGCGCAATCAACCGTTGACATAGCTGTAGGTGAATTAGAAAAACCAGTAATTGACTTGTTTGATAATATTCAACCTTGTATTGGGAATACAGTAATATTAAAAGCTCCAAAAGGTTATGCTGTTTATTTATGGAGTAATGGTTCTAATAAAGATACCATACATATTAACAATAATGGAATTTTTACTGTTCAAGTGTGGGATGAAAATGATTGTACTAAAAAATCAGATTCATTTTTTGTTCAGTTTAAGGATATACCTGCAAAGCCGAATATTATAAGAATCCAAGATACTTTATTTGCATCTATATCGAATAAGTATCAATGGTATAAGAATCAACAGATTCTAGATGGGGAAACTAAACAGTTTATAAAGGTTCTTAATAGTGGTGCTTATCAAGTGTATATTCAGGACACAAATTTATGTGGAAATATTTCTGAAGAATATGCATTTGATGTATCGGGTATATCAAAAAATATAGATAATAATCAAGGTATAAAGTTATACCAAAGTAGTGAAAATGAATTACACATTAGTCACCAATTTAGATTGCCAGTTTTTATTACAATTATTGATGCATTGGGTAGAGGGTTAATACAAAATACATATCATGATAATGAAATTACATTATCTCTTCATGGATTTGTTTCGGGATTATATTCATTGATATTGTGGGATGGTTCCAACATTTCAACATCAGTTTTTATCAAAAGATAATTTTTTAAAGATTTCTTAAAGAAATCATAGTGGTTTAATTGTACTGTTTATTGCTTTTGCTAATCCGGGTACAGAGATGGTTTAGCGGGGTTGTTTGAAAAAATAATATAGAGAGGAAAAATGGAGGAGAAGAAAAGCGAGCAAAAGGGTTCGCAAAGTTCGTCTATGAAAGATGATTATTCGTATCAAAAAGTTACTAATAATTTATTATCAATTCAGATGGAGAATAAATCTGCAAGTATCATGACATTAGCATTAATGTTAGTACACAAGCAGGAATTATTACAAAATATTTCTCAAAAGTTAAACAAACTTATAAAATCACATTCTGATCAATATGTGAAAATACAATTAAATGAGATTATTGGGGATATTTCTAAGGAATCAGATAATAACAGAGATTGGAGTTATTTTGAAGCTCATTTAAAAGCACAGAATACCAATTTTATTAAAAGTTTATTATTGGCATATCCTACTTTTTCATCGCAAGAGGTAAGAATTTCCGCTTTGTTAAAGTCTGGTTTGTCTACTAAAGATATTGCAAATCTACTTTCAATTCATATGAGAACTGTAGAAAATCATCGTTTTAGTATCAGAAAAAAGATGGGCTTAGAACCAAAAAAGGATTTATCATTAGCATTGCAACAATTTGATTAAAAGAAAGACTTTTTGTTGATATCATATAAAAAAAAGAGTAATTTGCACCTACATTTATATAGAAAATATCAAGAAATCAAAACAAGATGAGAAGGAATCGGGTGTAAATCCCGAGCTGTCGTGCAACTGTAAGTTCTTTAGAATAAGCCAGATACTTCACTTGATATTACATGCATTAAGCACTCACGTAAAGTGCAGGCATATACTCACAATGATATATTGTGTTGATATACCTCACTTAGATTATTTTAGGTATTGGTATCATGACACAAAAAAATTTCCTTCGTTTCTCGGTTTTATCATTGCTTTTGGTAATCGCTGCTTTCAGCAGAATCCTACCTCATCCCTATAATTTTTCTCCTTTGGCAGCTATGGGCCTTTTCGGAGCCGCATTTTTTTCAAAAAAATGGCAGGCTTTATTCTTACCATTAGCAGCAACCTGGCTTAGTGATCTGTTTATTAATAATGTACTATTTGCAGGTTATTTTCAAGGATTTACTTGGTTTTATCAAGGTTTTTACTGGCAATATGGATCATATGCTCTTATTGCAATAATCGGATACTTTCTATTTAATACTATATCTATTCCTAAAATACTTGCCGGAAGCATCATTGCAACATCTATATTTTTCTTAATTACCAATTTTGGCGCTTGGTTAGGAAATCCTTTATATCCTCAAACATTTCAAGGATTAATGGCATCTTATATAGCAGGAATTCCTTTCTTACAAGGCAGTTTTTTAGGTGATGTATTTTATTCTACTGTTTTATTTGGTGGTTTCTATATAGCTGGCAATACTATGCAATTTCCTTTTATTGCTATAAGACAAGAGTAATATATGATAAGGCAAATTGCTATTTATTCCATAGCTCTTTTTTATAGTATTCATATATATGCTCAGTTTCCTGATAAAGTTGGTACACCAAGTTGTGACGCTATAGATGCACATTCTACTTTGATACAAAATTGGGCTATTAGCTGTGATATTAAAAGGGGAAGTATGCATATAGCTGATAGTTTAGCTGATTCAGCCAGTTTTGGTATTAGTAATAATGCACTTCGCAAAGCAGATAATCAAGTAATAAGTTTAGGTGATGGGGGAATTGCTACTTTAACATTTCACAAACCGATTGTGGATGGTCCAGGACCAGATTTTGCCGTTTTTGAAAATTCATTTGAAGATTATTTTTTAGAATTAGCATTTGTAGAAGTAAGCAGTGATGGAATTAATTTTATAAGATTTCCAGCAATCTCCAACACTCAAGATTCTATACAAATTGGTGCTTTTGATTATATTAAAGACATCACGGGACTACATAATCTTGCAGGAAAATATAAAACTGGATATGGTACTCCTTTTGATCTTTCCGAATTAAAAAATCACCCTGACTTGAATATTTATGCCATTACCCATATACGTATTATCGATATTATTGGATCTATAAATGATCATTATGCTTCTAAAGATTCACGAGGCAAGAAAATAAATGATCCTTGGCCAACTCCTTTTGAAACATGTGGATTTGATTTAGATGCTATTGCTGTTATTAATCAACAAGATATGCAGGATATTCATATCTTTCCACATCCAATTCAAAAAGGATCTGAATTTTCCATAAACACTCCTGTTCAAAGCGGAATTACTACTATTTATGCTTATGATGGACAATTGATTTTTAAGGGAGAGATTTCAGATTTTAATACAAGTACAATTGATATAGGCAGTTATGTACTAATTACAACGATTAATAATCAAATGTATAGAACAAAATTCATTGTCAAATAAAAAAAAGGGATGCTTAATAAAGCATCCCTTTTTTTGTGTTTAACCATAATCTATTTTGAATTTAAAGCTTTGGTTACTTTATTTGCTGCATCTTCTAGAGTAGTTGCAACTAAAAATCTCATTCCTGAATTTTTAAGGATTTCTCCTGCTTCAATTGCATTGGTTCCTTCTAATCGAACGATAACAGGAGTAGAAACAGAAACTTGTTGTAATGCCTGCACAATCCCATTTGCAACTCTGTCACAGCGTACAATGCCACCAAAAATATTGATAAGAACGCATTCTACACTTGGGTCATTTGTCATAATTCTGAATGCATTTGCAATACGCTCTACATTTGCTCCACCCCCAACATCCAGAAAATTAGCCGGTTTTCCACCTGCAAGCTGAATAATATCCATGGTAGCCATTGCTAAACCAGCACCATTGACCATACATCCAACATTACCGTCTAATTTTATATAATTCAGATTAAATTTAGAAGCTTCTACTTCTAAAGGATCTTCTTCTGTGATATCTCTGAAATCCATAAAATCAGGATGACGGAAAAGAGCATTATCATCTAAATTCACTTTTGCATCTAAAGCAATAAATTTGTTTTCAGAATTAACAACTAAAGGATTTACCTCCATCATGCTGCAATCCATATCTTCATAGGCATGATACAATTTGGCGATAAATGTGCAAAAGCTTTTAAAAGGTTCGCCACTAAGGCCTAAACCAAAAGCCATTCTACGTGCTTGAAAGCTTTGTAAACCAACAGAAGGATCAATATATTCGCGAAGAATTTTTTCTGGTGAATGTTCTGCTACTTCTTCGATGTCCATTCCACCTTCGGTAGACACCATAATGATATTTTGCGAGGTTTGTCTGTCTAATAAAATACTACAGTAATATTCATGAACTATAGAGCACCCTTCTTCGATGAACATTCTTCGTACTATTTTACCAGCATCGCCAGTTTGGATAGTAATTAGTTTATTGCTAAAAGTTGCTCTAGCTAATTGATATGCTTTATCTGCAATATTTCCATCGTGAATAACAGTTACGCCACGAACCAATTTGCCAAATAATTCAATAGGCTGATTGGTATGTACATCATGAACTACACCTTTGCCACGTCCACCAGCATGAATTTGTGATTTTAGAACAACAGTGCTAATTCCGCGTGTTACAAAGTCGCGATAAGTAACAGTACCAGCTTCTTCGGCACTAAAAACTGGCTTGCCAAAAAGGACAGGTACATTGTAGCGACGCAAAAGATCCTTTGCTTGATACTCGTGGATATTCATAATGTAATTAATAACTTATACAAAAAAACATAACAAACGTTCTATCAGGAAACAGTAAATTGTTACTGAACGAAATAAAGTTGTGCAAAATTATCAAAACTGCACGGGATAGCCAAAATCCAAAAAAATCCTTATGAAAATTGCTAAATATTATTTGATCCTTATAGCTCTTATTCTACTATATCTAAGTGTAAAGCCTTTAAATGATTCTAGGGTTCTTGGAAGCAAAGGTAATCCAATCAGAATTTTATTAACTCCTTCTGTAGATGCTCAAAAACTAACAAATAGTGCAGATAGCCTTGTTGCATATTTAGAAAGAAAAACAGGCTATCATGTTACTGCAACCTTCCCAACAAGTTTTATTGCTGTGGTTGAAGCCTTTGGAAGTGGTAAAGTTGATATTGCTGCTATGAATACCTTTAGTTATATTTTAGCTCATGAAAAATATGGCGCTAAAGCAGCACTCAAAGTTATTAGAAGAGATGGCGAAACTGTGTATAAAGGACAATTTATTACAAGAATTGATAGCGGAATTGACTCTTTATCTGATTTAAAAGGAAAAAAAATAGCATATGTAGATGCTGCATCTACTTCTGGTTATATATTACCTAAAGCTTTACTAACTAGAAATAAAATTAAAACTGCCGATGAAGTTTTTGCAATGAAGCATGATAATGTTGTTACAATGGTGTATCAAAAACAAGTAGATGCTGGGGCAACTTATTATTCTCCACCAGATAAAAAAACAGGAGAGATCCTAGATGCAAGGGCAAGAGTAGTAAAACAATATCCAGATATATATGATAAAGTAAAAATAATCGGATTTACAGAAGCAATTCCAAATGATCCCTTTGTATTTAGAGGAGATTTCCCTGAACATATAAAAAAAGAACTTATTCAAGCATTACTTGCATTTCAATCTACTCCTGGGGGAAGAAAAACATTGTATGAAACCTATAGTGTAGAAGGACTTTCTATAGCCCAAGATTCTGATTATAATGTTTTAAGAACAATGATTAAAAGCTTTGGGGGCGACCTAGAAAAAATACTCCAAAAACAAGCCAAAAAGAAAAAGTAATGCTCAAAAAATATTAGTTTTTTGGCTAATATTCATCGAGCATTACGCTCCATTTTGTAAGACAAAATCTGAAAAATATCCAATCCAATTATATTTCAGAATTACTTTGAATCTTCAAATATTTTTTCGTAGTATGCATCGTTATTGCCCTAAATAACCTCGTAAATGTATATTAATTACATATTTACGCCATTTAGCATCAATATTTATATCCCATGTACTTTATTTGAAGTACATTTCTAGAGAATTTTACATATAATATTTATTTAATTTTTAAGATTTAGGAGTAGAGCATATGACTCATGCTACTATCAAAAGATTTTTCTCCTTATTCCTTTTAATGGTGTCATTAGTGACTGTATCTGTCAATGCGCAGGTTAAGGATTATAATGATAAGCGTGGAAATGCAGATGTTAGTGATGGTACTGATTATTATATTGGTATACCAAATTGCCAAAGATATCCAGGCGATGTGGTATCTGGAGGGCAATCACCATATGAATTATGGTTAGCATCTAAAGTTGCTACAACTGTTACTATTAGCGCTGTGGGTATTGGGTTTGAAACAACAGTTGCTTTATCTCCAAATCAAACAAAATTAGTGCGTTTACCTGATGCAATTCAAAATTCAGAAAGTGAAATTGCACGTCCAAATGGAGTTCATGTATATGCAAATGATCCATTTTCGGTTACAGTAGCAACAAATTGGCGTTCATCTGGCGCTGTATATAAGGCTTTACCTGTAGAATTATGGGGAACATCTTATCGTACACTAAATAATTTTCAAGACAATGATGATTTTCGTCATCCAGGCCAAATATTAGTTATTGCTGCTGAAGACAATACTAAAATTACTTATAAGACAAATGCCAGAACAGACAAGGGTTTTGGTAGTGCAACACTTAATAAGGGTGAAGTATATTTGATTTTAGCTGATACAAATGAATTGTATCATCATAATTCTAAAGGTGATTTAACAGGTTCATTGGTAGAGTCTAATAAAAAAATTGGTGTTATAAGTGGCCATACAAAAGGTGCTTATGGCCGCTTCGAAGAAAATTTCCATGGTATGCGAACAGATATGGTTCGCAATGCTTATGTAGAAATGTTAATGCCTGTAAGTGCTGCTGGTACTGAATTTATGTCTGTTCCACGTATACTTACTGCAAATCGTAAATTTACAGGCCCTTCAGAAGAAGGTGAATTATTACGTTTTGTTGCTACCGAAGACAATACAATTATTAAACAAATGCGTTTAGATGGTTCTGGAGCAAAACAAATTTCAGTTCCTTTACGGGCTGGTGAATTTTTTGAAATTATCAGTATGACAGATGCAGGACATTTCACCTCGAATAAACCTATTGTTGTTGGCCAATATATGAAAGCATGGTTGGCTCATACATACGAAGCAAAAGGTGGTGAAGGTACTCTTGGACATGTGATGGCTGGAACTGGTGAATTAACTACAATTACTCCTTTAGCTTCATGGCCTTCTAGTGCAATTTTTTATTCTCCAACTGAAAACAACAATTATGTAAATGTTACTTTCCGTACCGAAGACTTAGACAAATTGAAAATAGATGGAAAGACTTTTCAGGCTTATTTTGGCACTAAAATCAAAGAATATGCGGGTACTGCATTTAGTTATGCAGCTAAAGAAGTAGGTATTGGATCTCATCTAATGGAAGGTGCTCCATTTGGTGCTTATTCTTATGGACATTGGGATGACCCATCAGGTGGATACAAAAACTTTGCTTATGCATATCCAGTTTCTGTAAATGCAACTCTTCCTTGTGAAGATTCTGTATTATTATCTGGCGATCCTAATTGCGGTACTATTAATGGTAAAGCAAGCGTATTGCCTTTAGAAAGTGAATGTGCTAGTTTATTAAATGTTCGCTTAGATGCTAAGCAAAGCTCAAATGTTACTCTTAGTTTCCCAAATGATTTTACAATGGGAATGAAGGAAGTTGACTTTACAATTCAAGTAAAAGATCTAAAAAAACCAGCTACTGCTGTTATTAGAGCAACAACACGTTCTGGTAAATATGTAGAGCGTACCTATACTTATTTCCCAGAAGAAATTACTGCTACACCGGTGCTTCTGAACTTTGGAAGTGTTGGTGTAGGTGATACGTCAAGAATAACATTAACTATAACAAATCCTTCAAAAACAACTCCAACAATCGTTAAAAACTTGAAATTGAAGTTTAAGAATCAAGAATTTATTCTTCCTTCAGCTTCATTTCCTATGACATTAGCTCCTCAGGAGTCAAAAACAATAGAAATAGCAGCAACAAGTTTACAAGTACGTTCTGGCGTTTTAGTTGACTCTATCGTTGCAGAATTAAGCTGTGTAGATATATCATTAGCAGAAGTAAGAATTCGCTCTGTAAAACCACAAGTTCACACTGGCGATGCTGATTTTGGTAAAGTGCCGGTTAATTCAGAAAGAAAACTTGATGTATTAATTAGAAATCTATTAAATGTAGATATTGAAATCACAAGTATTAATTGGCCAGATGCAGATAAAGTATATTTCCCTAGAGTAGAAGGTTTAATTGAGAATTTCCCTCTTAGATTAAAGAGCGGTGAAGAATTCCCATTCAAAGTAGTATTTACTCCAGGTAGCGAATCAAATATTCTTCGTAAATCACGTGCTGTACTTTCATGCAATACTGATGAATTAAAAGTGTATTCAGATTGGCAAGGTATGGCTGTAGAAGCTGGACCAATCATTCAAGGCTATAATTGGAATGAGCGCAGAGTACTAGATAACTTTGTTACTCCAACTGTTAAGTCTAATGGATATGCTGCAACTATTGAATATGGAAATTCTGGTTCTACTGCACTTACTGATATTGTAATGACAGTAAGCGGTACAGATGGAAAGAATTTTACTGTTCCAACCGATAGAGTTGTAAATCGTTTAGAAGCAAATGAAACAAAAATATTAGATATTAGTTTCATGCCAGAATGGATCTCTGGAACACGTAATGGAGAGCGTCCATATACATATACAGTTACACTTGCTGGTAAAGATAATGGTATTGATAAATCAACATCAGCTATTATACAAGGTATTGGTGTCCAACCACATATAGCAATGACCCCATCAATTGATTTTGGTACTTTTGCTCCAGGCAATACCAAAACAATGAACACAGATATTACAAGTAATGGAAGCATGAAATTATCATTATTAAATAATGTTGGTGGTATAAGAATAGAAGGTGCAGATAAAGATTATTTCAGTATCGATCCAGCTTTTATTGCTCAAAACAGCACATATCCTGTGTCTTTATCAAATGATGCAACTTCAAATAATAATGTCTTACAAGTTCCTATCATTTTTAATGCTTCAATTGCAAGAGCAACTCCATATCAAGCTGTTTTAGTAGTTGAATCAGATGCGCCAGAAGCAGTTCAAACAACACTTATTGGTTTAGTTGAAGAGCAAGGTAAACCAGAAGGTAAAACAACAGATATTGAATTAAAACAATTCATTACTCTAAAATCAAATGGTACAGTAGAATTAGCAAATAATGGTACACTTCCACTGATTGTGTCTGCTATTAGTAAGCCACAAGGAAATGGCGCAGTGTCTTGGACAAGATCTGTATCTGCAACATTGCCTGCATCTGTAAAACCAGGTGAGAAATTATCTGTAGATCTTGTATATAGCCCAACTGTATTCAGCACAGATCAAAATGGTTCTGTACTTAAAGATATTTCTACAATCACATTTACAACTAATGCGGGTGAATTTATATCAACTTTAACTGGTACTCCAGATGAAATAGTTGCCGCTGTTAGAATTCCTAGAGAAGATTATTCTTCTTCTCCTGGAAAAGTTAGTGATTGGTTAGATTTTGAATTAACAACAGAAGCTAAATTAGGTATAGCTCGTTTGGAAAATCTTGATAGAGCAGATATTACATCTTTCAAAGCAACAATTAATTATGTTCCTACTGTAGTAGAACCACTTGCTGGAATTCAAAATATTCAAACAGCTGGTATTGCATCAACATGGAATGTATTAAGTGCAGATATTGTAAAACCAGGTGAATTTGTTGTAACAATGTCTGGAGCAAATCCACTTCGTGGAACAGGCAATTTATTCAAATTCAAAATGAAAGGTTATCTAGATACAAATAAGAATTCTCCATTAGGAACAAATCTTACAATTTTAGATAATACACAACAAGGTTATGTCAGAATACAAAATCGTCCAGGTAAAATTATCTTAGAAATCAATTGCGCTGCAAATATGCGTGGTGTACGTTTCGCTTCAACAGGATATTCATTAAAAGATATCTATCCAAATCCATCTGCTGGCAAAGTAGCAATATCTTTCAGCACAGGATTTGATGGTTATGCTGCAATTAGTCTTTATAATTCTATGGGACAAAAAGTTGCAACATTAGTTGAGGGCCAAATGAAAGCTGGCGAATATGAATTAGCATTAGATGTAGATTCAATGAATTTACCTTCTGGTTCTTATACATGCAGATTAGAAACAAGTATATTTACACATTCAGAGCAATTGATTATTACTAAATAATTGTTTTAAATACTGTATATAAAAATAATCCCTCGAGAAGTTTATACTCTCGGGGGATTTGTATTTTCACGATATTTGTATTCCTAAGATAGTAAAAAAAAATATTCATGTTTCACCATATTCGGTAAAAGAACAATGGCTTTCGATATTGAAATGATTCGTAGAGTATATGCAGGTTTGCCTGAACGAGTACAAAAGGCAAGAACATTACTTGGAAGACCCCTTACTTTAGCAGAAAAGATTTTGTATTCACATATGGTTGACATTCCATCTGAACCCCATCTTCGTGGAGGCTCTTATGTAGATTTTAATCCAGATCGTGTTGCAATGCAAGATGCTACAGCACAAATGGCATTATTACAATTTATGAGTGCAGGAATTCCAAAAGTAGCAGTTCCATCTACTGTTCATTGCGATCATCTTATTCTTGCAGAGCATGGTGCAAATAAAGATTTGGCAGACTCATTAATAGAAAATGATGAGGTTTTTGCTTTTTTAGGTTCTGTATCTCAAAAATATGGTATTGGTTTTTGGAAACCCGGTGCAGGTATTATTCATCAAGTAGTGTTAGAAAACTATGCTTTCCCTGGCGGGATGATGATTGGTACTGATTCCCATACACCAAATGCTGGTGGCTTAGGAATGATAGCAATTGGAGTTGGTGGCGCAGATGCCGTTGATGTTATGTCTGGTATGCCATGGGAACTTCAAATGCCAAAATTGATTGGTGTAAAACTTACAGGTAAAATGAGTGGTTGGACATCTGCAAAAGATGTAATCTTAAAACTTGCTGGTATTTTAACTGTAAAAGGTGGAACTGGAGCTATTGTCGAATATTTTGGTGATGGATGTTCATCATTTAGTGCTACAGGTAAAGGTACAATCTGTAATATGGGTGCAGAAATTGGTGCAACAACTTCAATATTTCCTTTTGATGATTCAATTGTTCGATATTTACATGCTTCAGATAGAGCTGATATAGCAGCAATGGCATTGTCTGTAGCAGAGCATTTAAAAGCAGACGATGCTGTATTCGAAAAACCTGAAAATTATTATGATCAAGTAATTCATATTGACTTAAATGTATTAGAACCACATATCAATGGTCCATTTACTCCTGATAGAGCGATGCCAATTAGTGAATTTATTCAAGCTGTTAAAACACATAATTGGCCTTCTCAATTAAGAGTTGGTTTGATAGGTTCTTGTACAAATTCAAGTTATGAAGATATGAGTAGAGTAGCTGAGATTTGTGCTTATGCAGCATCTAAAGGCCTAAAAACAAAAGCAGAATTTACAATCACCCCAGGTTCAGAACAAGTTAGAGCAACAATCGAAAGAGATGGTCTTTTAGCGGCTATGGAATCTGTAGGTGGAACTGTTTTAGCCAATGCATGTGGTCCTTGTATCGGACAATGGAAGCGCCATGATGTACAGAAGGGTGATAGAAACTCTATTATTACTTCTTTTAACAGAAATTTTACTTCTAGAAATGATGGTAATCCTGAAACACATGCTTTTGTGTCATCTCCAGAAACTGTAATTGGTTTTGCATTAACTGGTGATTTAACTATTGACTTTACCAAAGAATCTATTGATGGCGTCCAATTAAATCCTCCACGTGGTCAAGAATTACCTGAAGGTGGCTTTGTTCCTGATGAACATGGCTTTGTTGCTCCAGCTGCAGATGGTACTTCTTTATCTGTTGTTATTGCTTCTGAATCACAAAGATTACAATCTTTACAAGCTTTTAAAGCTCCTAAAGCTGAAGATTATCATAATATGCCATTATTATTAAAAGTAAAAGGTAAATGTACTACAGATCATATTTCTATGGCTGGACCTTGGTTGCGCTTTCGGGGTCATTTAGATAATATCTCTAATAATATGCTTATTGGTGCCATTAATTATGCAAATGATAAAGCCAATAGTATAAAGAATATGTTTACTGGTGATTATGGTGAAGTTCCAGCTGTTGCAAGAGACTATAAATCAAGAGGTGCTTCTTGGATTGTTGTTGGCGAAGAAAATTACGGTGAAGGTTCTTCACGCGAACATGCTGCTATGGAACCACGCTTTTTAGGTGGTAAAATCATTGTCGTAAAATCATTTGCTAGAATTCACGAAACCAATTTAAAAAAACAAGGAATGTTGCCTTTAACATTCTCAAATATTGCAGATTATGACTTATTTAAAGAAGACGATATGATCAGTATTGATGTCAATACATTAATGCCTGGCAAGCAGATAACTATGAATATTGTTCATGCTAATGGCGCCACAGATACTATTTCATTGAATCATTCTATGAATGAACAACAAATAGGTTGGTTCTTTGCTGGTAGCGCTTTAAACCTAATTGCTGCTAAATCATAAATACTATACATACAAATATGAAAAGAGGCCTTCTTTATACAAAGAAGGCCTCTTTTTTTTATGATAAACATGTACACTATATATGTACTGTTTTAGTTGATAATGAATGTGCCTTTACTATTATCCAATAAATGCATCCACTTAATATTGCAGAAAAAAAATACTCAGAAATTTATGTTTATTAATGATGTTTATAGTATCAGCTTGTGAACATGATTCTATTTCAAAAAAAGATAAAAATTACGAAGCGATTGATTCTGTACTTGCTGATTTACAAAATGAAGAACAAAATGAATTGAAGAATTATGAAGAAATACAAAACTCAATAGAATCACAAGTAATAGAAGAAACAAAATCAGTGATAAATGAAGAATCATTAAATAATGAAGATGATGATCCTTCTGGAATATATATATATGAAAAAGCTGGAAATATGGGTGACAAACAAGAATTAAGAATTACAGGAAATACATGGATTAGTACATTGACATTATATACAGGTTTTGGGGAATCTTATGATGATGAACTGGCAATGTATTCATCAGGAACTGTAGATGGAAATAAATTAATGGATGAAACAGGCTATGTACAAGTTGGAAGAATATGGAAAAATACCAATAAAAGATGGGCTGTCGATTTTGCAGGTTCATCTGGAGAAATAACAATGTTTAAGAGATAACATGATGCAAATCAGGGAGATAAATATTTTTATGATATATATATGTTAGTCTATTCCCAATATTCTTTGTCATGAAAACGGATTCTATTTGTGCTTTTGCATTTAGATTCATCATTAAATCAGAATTATCTCGAATAATCAGATTGATATTCATTATACTTCTCATATCGTAATATTGTTTTGATATTTTCTTTTTCTATATATGTTAATTCATTTTTAACATTTGTAGAAACTGGTATATACCATGGCTGAGATTCAAAATAAATGCGTAATGGCCTTTTCTTAAATGCATATCCATGCTTTGCAAAAATGATATTTCTTAATAACATTAAATCATTTCCAGACAAACTTTCAGCCTGATATGAATTGATTATCCTTGTGCATGGATTTATATCATAAACTTGCTGAGAAGGACCCTCAATTGCATCATAAAGTCCGAAATATTCACTCCTCATTTTGATATATCTAAATAATGGATTGTCATTTCTCATATTAACTCTTTGCATGGATCTCATTGGATTATAACTAAAAAATCTTTTCTTTAATGATAGATTTCTTTCCTTTAATACAATGTCTTTATATGCAAGCCAAGTACCCCTGATCATCGATGTTCTGCTATCTAGAAATAAATGATATGTACCGTCATATTGTTCCCTGCCAGGCTCTACTAAAATTATATCAAAACCATTTGCTGTCTCTTGAATTGTCCCTTTTAATGGTCTGGCTGTGCCTGCAATTATACTTATTCCATCTACTCTATTTTCTTCTATATGCTGTATCGATATATTTATTTTATCTTCAATATGCCAAGGTTGTCTGCCATCATCGAATATATAAGCATTCATATAAGATTGTGGCACATTAAATGAACCTACCCAATTTCCTATAATATCCTCTGTACTGTTTACTTTTTTTAAAGTAACATTATCATTTTCTGGATACGAATATTGTTCTATCATCGAATCTAATGCATCCTCCGCCTTAGCATCCGTTTTACGAATCATTTTATCACAAGATTCTAGTAATATCAATGATGTAAATAATAGTAATAATCCTAATCTCATAATTATCCCTCATAATGTGTAGTTCTCACAAATTACATCATATAGATATGATAGATATTACATATTATATACCTAGTATGTTTTTATACCCTGATTTATTCTTTCATTTCTAATTGTAAAGACAATTCTATTTCTTGAAATGATTTATAACCATTAGATATGATTTTATATTTCCCATTTTTGCTTAATAATAAAGCAGGGAATGATTGAATCCCTAATTGTTCTGCTTTGTTAAATTCTTTTATCGCTACTTCTTTATACTTTATATCTTTCATCTTTAATAAAAATTCTTCTTCTGGAATATTAAATTGTTTAGCTAATTCTAGATATGCTTCTTCTTTTGCCATGTCTATTCCTGTGATATATATGTATTTATGTAACTCTTCTATAAATGAAAATAAAGATTTAGGCTTCATTTCTTTACAAATCATTATTGCAATAGAACTTTGTACAGAAGTCATAATTCGCGAAGAATCAAGCAGCACAGTATCGATAAAATATCGGCTAAATTCAGCGCCTGTATGTTGCGTAACTAATGCTATTGCCTTTTTTAAAAAAGGAGCTTTTTGTTTAATTAATCCTATCTGATCTCCAGTTATCATACCACCGCAAACTGTTTCAATTGAAAATATATCTTTATATGTTGAAGCAATTTTGGAAATCACTGGAGAAAACCCATAACACCATCCACATAAAGGATCGAATACATATATTAGCATCGGTTTTTTACTAGGGTTTTGAGCAAGAGATATATTTGTATTATATGTATAAAACAATAAAGAAATAAATAAAAGAATAAAGAAATTCATATATAATTAAAAATGAAAATAATTGAAAAGAAATCAGAAATAAAGAAATTCATAATAGGATCATTTCTTCTATTATGTGGCATTGCCATTTTTGTTGGAAGCTTAATTATGTTTGGTTATTGTGTTGCACCTACATTATTTACAATATTGCCAACAAAAGATTTGGCAGGAATGGTAAATCAAGCTATTCTGATTAAATTTAGAATATTGCAAGGTATATCTATTTTAATTATGCTCGGTGGATTTATTATATGTAAAAACAAATTTATTATTAAAGAAAGAAATATACATATAGCATTTATCAGTTTTATAATGATTCTATTTCTTTTTTATGGAATATATATTCATAATACAATGTTTACTCTTGCCCAATCAATAACTAGTTTTGATACTATTTTAGAAAATGAAAAGGGTTTGATTGAGCAATTTAGACATTATCATAAATATTATTCTTCAACTGCATTGATAGCAGCATGTTTAGGCTTGGGACTTACATTATATCATATATCTAGATTAATTATTTCTGGTGCAGAAACAATTAAGGATTAATGATTATCGGCATATGAAAATATCCATCAGCAGATAATAATTCTAACAGATATATTCCTGGATGAAGATCATGAGAAGAGAATGAAGCTTGATAATGGCCACTTTCCATGACACCGTTTGCCAATATAATTGGATGAGTATTATTTAATACAGAACGAATCTGTAATACTGTATTACCAGTTGTAAGAATCCCAAAATCTACTTTGCTAATATCAATAATTGGATGAGGATTGGGTAAAGACATTAATCCGGGCAACTTCGCAATATTAAATTTTAATTGTATATCACATTGTGATGCATTCTCAGACTGAATCGATTTGCCTTTTCCAGATAATGGAAGATATTTGGAAGCACAAGAATAATAAAAGGCTAAAGTGTCTCTATCAATTGTATCTAAAGCAGATATTGCCTCTATTGGATGATAACAAACAGCAATTCTTGTTTCAGTTAATGGGGATAATCGAATAGGTAATTGTTCTGGTGGGATAGAAAAAGCAATATTATTCATCATAAATAAACTTGGAAAATTTATTCCATATCTGCCATAATTTAATATGATGATTGTATCACATATTGTATTACCTAATATCGTTGTATCATATTTCAATTCATCTGCTAGGGTACCATTTTTCAATGTAATGCTAATAGTTAAACCTGGTATTGTATCACTGATGATAGATATATTTCCAATTGAATCTTTAACCATTAATGTATAATTAGCATCTTGATAGGGGTCTTTAACATTGATAGAAACTATGGATGAAGACCCATTTCCTTTAATAGTATAATCACAATTTTCTGTAAGTGAGTCTATAAAACCCACAAATTCTAATCCTGAATCTGTAATCCCATCATCTTTGATTGTAATGATAGCTGGCAAGCCACAATCTGCTGCAGATGAAATGATTTCAGGTGGTTTTGAATCTACCTTAGCCCGAAAAGTAATATCGGCAACAGTACGGTTTCTACAAGTATCACCTATAGATAATGTCTGTTTATAATCGCCTGCACTGTCTGCTTTATAACAAATAAGAATTTCTTTTGTACCACCACTTTGTAAATTGATTGGAAAGCTTGTTCCTGAAATAGTAAAATTCTTATCTAAACCTAAAAAATCAGCCGAATTGATTGTTTGAGAGAAATTACCTTCATTAATAAGTGTAATTGGAAAGCAAAAAGACTTTTTAACAGGAATCTCTTGATCGATTATTAATGGGATGCCATTGCCAGCTAGTCTAACAGTAAAACCAGGAATAGCAAACTTTTTAATGGAATTATAACCAGCAGAATCCTGGGCTGCAATCACAAAATAACCATCTTTAAATGAGTCTATTAAACTTGCATCAAATGAGACAGAATCGGCATATTTTGTAAAAGGAGCAATAGAAACAGAAGTATTAATTTGAGAGTCTGCAATATTAACCACAGAAGCAATACGAGAATCACCAGCTAATGTGTCAAATACCCTCCCCTTGATAAAAGAACATTCGCGCCTAGAATTATATGAAGGAGAATGAAAATCAAAGAGTGTAAAACTCATTCCACCGATATATCCATAAGAATTGGCAGGACCATATCCATACACATAAATGCCAATTGGCTCTGTTGCACTAATAGAATGCACGCCATCACTAATGTTAAGAGTGGCATAATAAAAATTAGTTTTAGAAATTCTTGAAAAAGAGGTAGAAGGAATTAAAGTACCATCTAAAACAACAGAATTTATTGCATTCTGAGGGGCCACAACATTGACATATTGATAATTATATACCTTAGAAGGCCTACCATCACCATTTAATTGAACAGCTTGGGCACTTATAAATCTATAATTAGTAAGGAATTGCTCGAAAGGAGGAATAATCATCATAAAAGGATCGCTATTAGCAAGCCCAGTATTTGATGTGCTTGAAGTTTTTTTATACTGAGCTACCATAAATGGTTTATTACTATAAATTTCAGCAGCTCTTGATAATACTCCTGTGAAATACTGTCCCTGATTTAAAGTTGCAACTTTAATAGAATCCACAAAAATTGCTGTGCTGTCTAAGGCAGCTAATACTCTATATACATCCCATCCAATAGGAGATGCTCCACTAGGTAATGGATATGGAGTTAAAAAGGCACTTTTTCCAAAATTTGCAGTTGGTACCATTTGTTCTACAAGACAATCCCTAGAATTTAATTGATCACTTGCTTCCCATGGAATTCTGGCTCTTTGATGTCCTGCAAAAACAGCAATAGGCTTTGAGGAATTAATACTTGTGCCTGTTAAATCATAATCTTTAGATAAAGAAGGTAATGCTTGGAGTAAATAGACATCACCTTTATTTAGCACAATAGGAGAAGGATTTAATCCGGATAATAATAATGGAGCAGATGGATCGATAGTAATGCGGGTATTATCTTCTACAGCAATAATAGCACATTGGGAAGGCGTTGTTCCGGCAGAAAGCCCGCCTCTTCTATCATCTAAAACATTATCTGTAGGATAACTCATTATCATATAATCTCTTTCTAAAGCTGGACGTGGCAATACCAAAAATGCATCGCTAGTTGTCCAAGCTTGATTAAGAGCATACACAGTAATATCTTGTTCACTTGTAATATGAAAATATTGAGCTGCAATTTTCTCTGTTTGCCCGCCATTTGCTAATAATTGATTGCTTGTATTAAAACCCTGTAACTCAAAGTTCTCCCATAAAACGCTAAATGAATAAATCTCATTAGGATTGCTAATCGTAAAACTGCGTGTAAATTCGCGTCGATTAATATCTCTATAGACAATAGATCCCTTGGTGGGAATTTCTGAAGCAATAAATATATATAGAGAATCAGTCTTTCTTTCTGCTTCTTCTTGTGTCCCTGGTGCTGCTCCTACGCCTCTATGGACATTTGGCATAAAAGTTAACCAAAAATCTTTGCCCTTGCTGCTTCCAGCTACTTGTGAAAAAGTAGTATTATTCTGAATAAAACAACACAGAATAATAGCTAAACATGTAAAAACAATATGTAAACGAGTAAATTTCAAAGGTTCAAGATTAGTTTAGTAAAAATTAATAGAAGTCTGAGACGTATTATGCTAAAAAAAGTTTATTACTTTTACTTATTGCAAAGTAGTGAAAACCTATGCAATTCTTATTTATGAAATACTATATAATGCTTAATAACATAAAAAAAGTGATTTGGTTTCCAATGCTCTGTGCTTTGTGCTTAATACAAAACAACACTGCTTTTGGACAACTTATGATAGATTCAATAATTGTAGAAAGAATAACTATACATGAAAAAGGTTGTATTCCCGAATGGCAATCAATATTTTCTAGTACTTTGACCGATAATCATTTTTCTACAATTGGTGGATTACAAATCGGGGATTATTCATCAGAGTTAGAATGGTCTAGAGCAGAAAAAGCACTAAGAGTAACTGCATTATTTTCATCAATAGCAATTGAAACAGATACCATCGATCAAAGATACATACAGCTTTATATAAAAGCTCAACAAGTTCCAGATGTGAATTCAGTTGGATTAGATGCTCAATATGGTGGAGGAATTCTATCTTTTGGACCATTCTCCAAAACAGGTGTGATTTTGGGTGATTTTATTCAAAGCTATGTAAGAATAAGGTATAGAACTGAAAATTCTATTGGAAATGAACTTGCTTTTTGGGGAAAATGGAATGATATACTCGATAACTTTACTCTCGAAACGAATGTTTTAACCCATAGTGTAGTTTCAAAAATTGGTGTTTCTTTGCAAAAAAATATATATCCACAAGGTGGCCTTGGCTATGGAATGTCCTATGATTATTCACATGGAAGTGATTTTGTATTTACCAATGAAACTGCTGTAAAAAAGGGTTTTTCTGCCTATTCAGTAGAGGGCTGGACCACTTGGCTTTTGCCTAGACAAGATAATTTATATCTTACCATAAAAGGTGCTTATCAATTTGCTGATAGACAAGATGCAGCATATATGAAAAGAGCTTTCGATAATACTTCTGAATTGCTTATTTCCTTTTCCTCTTTGGCTGATAAAACTAAACATATTGATGGAGTTGACATACCCTTAGGAGCATGGGGATCTGCAATTTTGGGTAGAGTTATTCCTAAAAATCAAGATGGATATTATTATGTAGGTGGTTCTGTTGAACAATCTGCTTTAATGCTTAATGATAAATTATATATGTATGGAAAACTTTCTGCAGGTAGTGGACTCAATACTGGTTTGGCTATAAATACAGCATTAGAATTTGAAGGGTTAGCTCATTTTATGATCAATAGAGGGGTTTTATTAGTTGCAAGGATACAACAATCATCCGTGTGGAATTGGGATGCTTTTAGACAACAAATACTAGATAATGATAATGGAATTCGTGGCTTAAAAGCAAATAGTAGAATAGGAGATAATCGAATTATAAGTTCTTTGGAATTAAGACATCTTCTAAAAGAATCTTTATATGGTTTCGAATTTGGTTTTACTTTGTTTTGTGATGCTGGTACTGTATGGGATAAAGGTAATTCTCTATTTTTATCTAAATGGTCAAACTCAATTGGAGCAGGGATAATAGTGCTACCAGCATTTTCTCGTTTACGATATGATAAACCATTGCTAAGAATAGAATATGCCTTTGATACTCAAAATGTATCTGGCAATGGGATACTATTATCAACCAATTATTCATTTGATTTGATTAAAAGACATACTTATTCGAAACCACAGGTTTTTGGAACTAAAATTGATTCAGAATAAGTTTTACATCAACATATTGGACGAGTATTCTAATATTGGTAATTTTCGCTTCTTCAAAATATTATATCTAAATATTATACCTATTAAGTCAAAACAATGATTCAATTTGAATATAGAATAGAAAAAAATGTATTTCACACATTGTTGTGTATATGTTTTATTCTATTTCTCATCAATTCTTTTACTTTTGAAGCATATGCCCAAAGCAAAGCTAAATCGTCAACTGCTTCAAAGACACCAATAAAAAAAGAACATATCAAAGTATTTCAGGAAATTTCACCCGATATATCAGGAATTCATTTTTTGAATTTGACACCGGGTCCTTCTGAAATGAAAAAGGAAAGTCGTCTTTTTACAATAGCAAGCGGTGGTACTTCGGTTGGGGATATTAATGGTGATGGTTTATTAGATATCTATTTAACCTCTTTCAAGGGGTATAATTCTCTTTTTATCAATAAAGGTAATTTAACTTTTGAGAAAGCTCCATTATCAGCTGGTGTTACAGATTCTGCGGGTTCATGCTTCGGGTCAACAATGGTTGATATTGATGGAGATGGAGACTTAGATATTTATGTTACTAAATATAATTTTGATACCAATAAATTATACATAAATGATGGTAAAGGTAATTTTACCGATAAAGCCAAAGAATTTGGATTACAATTTATAGCAAATGGCATTCAATCAACCTTTTTTGATTTTGATTTAGATGGAGATTTAGATGTATTAGTAGTTAATAATGGTATTCAAAGAGCTGGCTATAAACATGTTGGTGTACAACCAAAGTTGATGCGTAATAATGGTAATAATACATTTTCTGATTTTTCTGATTCTTGTGGAATAGACCACAAAGGATTTGGATTAAGTGCCACTTCATCTGATATTAATAATGATGGATGGCCAGATATTTATATAGCTAATGATTTTGAAGAAAAAGACTATCTGTATATCAATAAAAAAAATGGAACATTCGAAAGAATGACCAAGGCGCAATTACCTCATACTGTAATGTTTGGAATGGGCAATGATATTGCAGATTTTAATAATGATGGTTTGATGGATATTATTGCCGTAGATATGTTGCCAGAAACTCATATCCGTTTAAATACCCAATTTGACAATTTCACCACTTTTAATTCCACTTTTGACTCTTCTCAATTTATTCAAAATACTCTGCAATTAAATCGAGGTAATGGTAGGTTTAGTGATATTGCTCAGATGTCTGGAATTGATGCTACAGAATGGAGTTGGAGTGTATTTTTCGCGGATTTCGATTTAGATGGTAATAAAGACATCTTTGTTGCTAATGGATTAAAATGGGATGTGATGGATAAAGACTTCAATAGATTGGGCATTACCCATGATAAAATGGAGCAAATTAGCAAAGAAGCCATGAAAGAAGCTTCCGATTCAGCCCAAATTAAAGGTGATATTAGGGCCATGGCCGAAACCTTCGATATTGGTAATCTTATTCGCCAAGTAAAAAGAACTCGAGTACCTAATTATCTTTTCCGTAATAATGGTGATTTAACTTTTAAAAAAGTATCAGATGAATGGGGAATGGATATTCCTTATAATACGTGTTCATCAGCTTATGCTGATTTTGATAATGATGGTGATTTAGATATGATTCTAAATACTATCGATTCTACTGCTGTTTTATATAAAAACACAATGATAGAATCTGGAAATCATCATTATTTAAAGGTTCAATGTATAGGTAATACACCAAATACGAAAGGTATCGGTGCTAAGATTATTGTTAAAACAGGAAATACTGTCCAAACAGTTCAATTAACTTCTACTAGAGGCTTTGCTTCTGGTATTGCTGCAATTGGACATTTTGGGCTTGGTGCTAATGTAATAGCAGATGAGTTAACAATTATATGGCCAGGTGGTGCTCAACAAACACTACTAAAAATCAAAGCCGATCAAACATTAACTCTAAAACAAGCAGATGCAATCAAAGTTGAGCAAAAACCCTTAGAAATTAAACCATTATTAGAAGAAATTACTGCCAAAGATTCAGGTGCAATCTCTTTCCTTCATAAAGAAAATGATTTTGATGATTTTTATAATGAAAGACTTTTACCAAATCAATTGTCTATTAATGGCCCCTCATTAGCCTCGGGAGACATAGATGGCAATGGTTTAGATGATATTGTTATTGGTGGACCTCAAGGATTTCCATTACAGATTTTTTATCAAAAGAAAGAAGGCGTTTTTTCACAAGCACAAGTACAAAATATTTTTGCCAATGATTCAATGTATGAAGATCAGTCTATTCTGCTTTTTGATGTTGAAAATGATGGTGATATTGATATGTATGTAGCTAGTGGAGGTAATGAGGATGCAGCACAAAATCCATCATTAATGTTTGATAGATTATATCTAAATGATGGAAAGGGTGGATTTACTAAGGGTATTTTACCAGAAATGCCAGTATCTAAATCTTGTGTAATAGGTTCTGATTTTGATAATGATGGTGATATTGATCTATTTGTTGGTGGCAGAAATATAGCTGGGAACTTTGCTAAACAAACAAGAAGTTATATACTACTCAATAATCAAGGATTTTTTACAGATGTAACTGAAGTTTTGGCTTTTCCTTTGTTAAATCCAGGACATGTTAAATCTGCTTTGTGGTCTGATTATGATAATGATGGTGACCCAGATTTACTTGTAGTTGGTGATTGGATGAAAATCCTTGTGCTGCAAAACAATTCTGGCGTTTTCTCTGATAAATCCCTTTCTGCAGGAATAGATACATCATCTGGAATGTGGAACAGCATTAATGGTGGAGATATAGATAATGATGGCGATATAGATTATGTAGTAGGAAATGTTGGTACTAATACTCGCTATAATGAACCAAATGAACAAAATCCTTTCGTATTATATGCTGCTGATTTTGATGATAATGGAAGTACTGAATATATTCAAGGATATTATGAAAATGGTATTTTATTCCCTTCAAGAGTTTCAAATAGTATTATAGGACAAATGCCAACATTGCGCAGAAAATTTGTCAATTTTGATGATATAGCACCTGCAAGTCTTAGTGTTCTAGTTGGTGGAGATTCTGTTTTAAAAAATGCATTGTATTCTAAAGCTGCACATGGCCGAAGTATTGTTTTGATAAATAATGGTAATGGAAAATTTACTTGGAAGGACTTACCAGTTATATCACAAATTTCACCTGTTTTTGGAACTATATTAGAAGATATCAATGAAGATGGAAATCTTGATATCATTCATGCAGGAAATTTTTATGGTCCAGATAGAGAAATGTGGCGTTTTGATGCTGGTGTTGGACAAGTGTTACTTGGAAATGGCAAAGGCGAATTTTCTCCATTAAGTGTACTAGAAAGTGGTGTCTATGTTCCAGGTGAAGCCAGAGCTGCGATAACTGTTCCGTTGAAAGACAAAAATGCAGTTCATTTTATCATCGCTTCATGTAAAAATAAAGTTCAAACATTTCAGAAACGATTATCAAACGGTTCTAAAATTATAGGTATAGACCCAAAAAAGAAGATAAATAAGGCTATTGTTCAGTTTAAAAATGGACAAAAAAGAATGACAGAATTTTATATGGGTTCTGGTTATTATTCTCAATCATCACATTATGTACTAGTTAATAAAGATGTAAAAGAGATTACCTTTATGAATGGCGAAACAATAATATCAACACTTAAATATTAATATGAAATCAATCTATCTTCTATTCTTTTTATCACTAGGTTTATTTCAATCATGTTCAACTCCTATATCAACAAAAAAGATTGCTTCATCTTGGTGTGATTGTATAAAATCTGCTGAAAATGACCCCGTTGCTTTAAAAGATTGTGATGCATTAGCAATTAAAGACATGAATGTGATATTTATGAAAAAATGGAAAGAGATTGAAGAAAAAAAAATATCCATGGATACATTAAAGGAATATAAACTGTCTATGGATAAAGAGATGTTTAAGTTGACAGAAGAATGCGGAGGTTTTTCTGTTAGTATGCCAATAAATCAGCAAAATAATATTGTTCCACCAGGAATTAAGTAAAGATTATTTTGTAAAAATTTATGAGACTAAAAAAAAATCTTTGTCTATAGCATTGATTTTTAAAATTTGTTAGTATATTGCCCATTGAAATGTACTATCTAATTGGGCTTAAAGCCTGTTATTTAGACATATACGTTTCGTAACTCATTGATATTAAAGTATTTACTTATAATTTATTTTTTACTTCTAATAAAGAGGTTTTTATGCTCAAAACAGTACGCCCTTATGTATTGGCGCTGTATACAGCCGTAATTGGATTCTTGGCATCTTTTGGTGTTCAAGAGGCAAATGCACAATATTGTTATCCAGGATCTTTTGGATCTTGTGTTGGTTATGATTACAATACTGCTGTTTTTAAAGTAACATTGGGAGCTTTGAGTAACTCTACAGCTTGTACTGGTATTTTTACATACTATACTACACCACAGTTTCAAATTATTGGTGGCTCACCTACTACACTTACACTTAATGTAGGTTTTCCTAATGGTCCATATTGGATTGGTGTTGGTGGACCAGGATATATGTATTGCTGGATAGACTTAAACATGAATAATAATTATGAAGCATCAGAAGTAGTGCTTCAAGGTCAAATAGCAACTACTCCAGTTGATATATCAACTACATTAACTCTTGCAACAAATTTGACCCCAGGCTTAAGAAGAATGCGTATCAAAACCAATTATTATAATGATGGTGGCGATCCTTGTGGTTATACCTATGGTGAAACAGAAGAATATGATATTATGGTTCTTCCTCCATTGGCTGATGGTTCACCTACTGCTGTTGCTTTAATTGATCCTTCCTCTGGAAATGCAGCAACTATACCTGCAAGAGCTGGAACTTATAATTTAGGCTTTACTTTAGCTTCTTTATCTGCAGTACCAATGACAAAATGCCAGTATGACTATACAGTATCAAAAGTTTCTAATGGTACTATTATCGCATCAGGTGTAAATAAACAATATACTGGTCCATTAGCTTCAGGTGCTACAATAAATTTAGTACTTGCAACAGGCGTTCCAGTTAATAATCCTTTAGATCCACTACGTGTTAGAGTAACTGTAAAGAATGTTGAAAGTGCATTTGCAGTTGGTGATAATAATAATAATAATAATGTTTTAGATGCATTTGTTGGTCCGGCTTTGGATTCTGGGGCATATTATATTGGTGGTACACCAACTCCAACGAATTGGTTTAGTAATCCTAATGATGCTGCTGTTGCGGTAACATATGGTGGAGTTCTTGGTCCTGTTACATTTAATACACGCCCAGGAGCTTATAACAATACACAAATGAATTTAGGCCTAGTTAGTCAGACTGTCAATGGTATTCCTGGTGCATCACCAAGTAATAAAGTAGTATTCAAAGCAGATCCTGCAAATCCTGGTACTATTGTATTTCAGGCAAAAAATAATGCAGCATATGCAGTACCTGATACAAACTATATAGTACTTGCTCAAGGTAATGTTTATACAGACTTTATTGGTATTACTTTCCAAGCAAATCCATTACAAACAAATTCACGTTTAATTTGGATGAAGAGTACAACTCGTGAATTGAAATTTAGAACATGTATTTTTAATGGATTGAATAATATTAATACAGGTGTCGCTAATACATTGGTTCATTCAGAAACAGGTAATATTTTCCAACAAGTTGGTTTCTATAACAGTTCATTTAACAATGGTGACAATGCATTGTTTTTAGATGCTGGATTTAATGCTCCTGGTGCTTCTGGTTTAGACTTTATTGGCAATACTGTAACAAATTTCTACTCTCAAGGTGTTTTTGTACGTGGTGTTAATGATCAACTTATTAATGGAAATACCATAACAACCAATTCAGTAAATGCGATTCCAGTTTTTGGTATCAATTCTGAGTTTTCTAGAGTTGGTGGACAAATCAATAATAATAGAATTACATTCAATAGAACAGGTTCTGGAATTCGTTTCAATACTAATTTTGCTGATATTGGAAGCCCAACCCAAATATTTAATAATATGGTTATTGTTGGTAATGGAACAGCAAATACAACTTTTGGTTTAACAGCAAGTTCTTTCCTAAACACAAATATTTACTTTAATACATTTATAGTAAATGCTCCAGTTACAACATTAGCAGCAGCATTTAACTGTTCTAATGCAAGTGCAACTGGTACAAGAGTTGTAAATAACTTATTCCATAACACTGGAGCAGGTTATGCATATACTATTACATCAGGTTCAGCACCATTAAATACAGATTTCAACAATTTGTGGAATAGTACTACATTAAGTACTGCTTCTTCTACAAACTTGACATTTGCTAATGGTATTACATATGCTACATTGTCTGCTTTCAGAACTGGTATTGGTTCAAAAGAATTAAGCTCAACAGCTTCTCCAGTAGTATTCTTCCCTGGCACTGCATATGTTAATTCAATAAATACATCTTTACGTGGTACACAGACAATTAACAATATTGCTTCTGGTAATACCAATGTTGATATTGATAATACATTACGTCGTAATCCACCTCTAAAAGGTGCACACGAATTAGTACCTATTGTCTCTTATGCAGCACCTGCATTTGATTCAACATGTTTTAATCGTACAACAGTATTAAATGCAAATCCATCTGTTACAACAAATAAACCAGTTCCAGGTACAGTAATATCTAATGGTAGCACATTCATTTCATATGAATGGACATCTACTACTTCAAGAGATCTTGCAACTCCAGTAAAATTTGTAGGATTTAGAACACCAATATTGACAATTAATAATACAGATGAATTTGATCAAGGTACATATACATGTACTGGTCGTATCTCAGATGGCGCTTTAGAGTCAAACGGTGTAGATCCAACAGTTTCTGTTTATAAAATTGATTTAAAGATCAATCAACCAGTTGAAATTCAACGTCATCCAATATCTCAAGTAGTATGTAAAGGCAAAGATGTTGTTCTTAACTTTTCTACAAAGCGTGGTACTACGTTAGGTTATGAGTGGTTTAAAGATGGCGAGAAAATTCGTCCAGGTATAAACTATCCATTCGCTTCTTCAGTAGAAGGCGCTAATAACTATGTATTGATTCTTCGTAATGTTGACTTTACAGCTTCTGGCCGTTATATGTGTAAAATTAAAACTGCTTGCGGTGCTCAAACTGCAGACAGTGTAGTTTCTACATTAGAAGCAGTAGTATATGTAGCTAAAGGAACTCAAATCGATAAAGAACCAATCAGCCAAGTTGTAGCAGCAGGCGCAACTGCAAAATTCGAAATAGCAGCAGCTGAAGCAACAACTGGTTATGGTATCACTCCAGTACAATATCAATGGTTTAGAAATAATGCATTGATCACAGATAATACACGTTATAGCGGCGCAAATTCACCAGTATTAAAAATTGCTCGTGTTTCTAATGCAGATGCAGGTAACTATTCTGTGAAAATCATTGGTGCATGCGGTGAAGCAACTTCACAAATCTTTACTTTATCTCTTGGTACAGTATCTGTAAATGTAGCTTCTGCAAATGTTAAAGCATGCGAAGGTTCATCAACAACACTTTCTGCTGTTGCAACTCCAAGTGTACCTGGTTTAGGAGTAGAATATGCATGGTATAAAGGTACAAATAAACTTATTGAAGGTTTAAAGTATACTGGTACAAACACTGCTAACTTAATGATAAAAAATGTTTCTGCAGCTGATGCAGCATCAAATTATAATGTTAAAGTTGCAGCAACTCCAGCAGTTGATGTTAAAGCTACATCTGCAAACATTGATGTTACTCTAAATGCTCCAACAGTTATTGGAACATCTTTAGACAACAAAACAGTTTGTGAAGGTACTAAACATACTATGTCTGTAGTAGCTACTGGTGAAGGTACTTTATCATATGCTTGGACAAAAGATGGAGCAGCAATTGCAAATACATCAAGCAGTTTAGATATTGCTACAATGGATGCAGCTTCTGCAGGTAAATACGATGTAACTGTAACAGGTTCATGTGGGTCTGTAACATCTACAGCTGACATTTCATTCTTAACAAAACCAGTTATCGTAGTTAGCACAAAATCAACAAGTATCAAACAAGGTTCTAAATTAGAATTAGGTGTATCTGTTAATACAACAGGAAGCACAACATTCCGTTGGTTCTTTGGATCAAAAGAAGTAACTAACGATACAATTAATAGAAACTTTGTAAAATATGATGTTACAGCAGCTGATGCTGGTAAATATCGTTGTGAAGTTACAAATGAGTGTGGTACAACAATATCAGAAAATATTGATGTTCTTATCACTCCATCAACTAGCGTTAATGAAGCAATTATTGCGGAAGGTCTTAAGTTGTTCAATAATGAACCAAACCCATTCGCAACAGGTACTGCAATTCGTTTCGAGTTACCAAAAACAGCATTAGTTAATTTAACAGTATCTGATATCTTCGGTCGTGAAGTTGCAAGTTTAGCATCATCACAATTTGAAGCAGGTATGCATACTGTAAACTTTGTGCCTTCTGAGTTCGGCTTGTCAAATGGTGTATACTACTATACACTTACAACAAGTGGAACATCTTTAACACAAAAGATGCTATTTGTTAAGTAATTCTTAATAGATATACATAACAAGAGCCGATTTCATCTGAAATCGGCTCTTGTTGTTTTAAATAAAGAAGACCCTAATTTAAAAGAATTAGGGTCTTCTTTATTTATACTATCTAAAAATGATATCAGTTACTATTGCTTTGCCTAATTGATCATTGATTAACTGTTTATAGTCTTGTCTTCTAAGAATAAGTTCATTTCTCCAAGGAGCAAGTGGAACCTTTATATAGATAATCCCATTTTCAAATCGTTGAAATGTGCTAATTGAAGAAATCTTGGCACCTATTACTGATTCCCAAATTGATGGAATAGATTCAATTAGAATTTGTTCTTCCCAGCGATGAGATGATATAAATTCATCTATAATTGATTTAATATGCTTAGGATTATTATTCATATACATTAATAAGTAAAACCAAAAACAGACGCGAAATGTTATTATTAATTTAGTTGCAGGAGCTAATTTATAGTCATCACGCTGTATTACGATCCTGTTATCATAAGTTGAAACAGTATACAATGTAATGAAGATAAAAAGTAATTCTACTAGTAATTGACAGAATCATGATAATATGCTGAAATAATTACTTTCAGAGAGGAACAATAAGCCATTGACTAGGAAATTGATATATAAAAGATAGATCAATTATAAAAACATAGATAAGTGCTTATACTGATACTTATCTTTTTAAACATGATACATCCTAAATTATCCTATACAAATATTGATAAACGGTAAATGAAACGCAATTTTATAGCAAAAAAAAACCCGAATAATTTCTTATCGGGTTTAGTATATTTATGTGATGATTTTACATCTTAAGTAGCCAAGCAAAGATGAGAGGAGCAACAATAGTAGCATCTGACTCTACAATGAACTTTGGCGTATTAATATCTAATTTACCCCATGTAATCTTTTCATTTGGAACAGCTCCGGAATAAGATCCATAACTAGTTGTTGAGTCTGAAATCTGACAAAAATAGCTCCAAAAAGGAATATCTTGCATTTCCATATCTTGATAAAGCATCGGAACAACACAAATTGGGAAATCACCAGCAATACCTCCTCCAATTTGAAAGAAGCCAAGTCCTTTACCAACAGAATGTTTTACATACCAATCAGCTAACCACATCATGTATTCTATTCCAGATTTCATGGTTGCGGGTTTAAGTTGTCCTTTAATACAATATGAAGCAAAAATATTGCCCATAGTTGAATCTTCCCACCCTGGAACAATAATGGGTAAGTTTTTTTCTGCAGCCGCAAGCATCCAAGAATCTTTGGGATCGATTTCATAATATTGTTCTATTTCGCCTGAGAGAAGCATTTGATACATAAACTCATGCGGAAAAAATCGACCATTTGTGCTATCTGCTTCATTCCAAACACGATATAAATGTTTTTGTAGACGTCTAAAAGCTTCTTCTTCGGGAATACATGTATCAGTAACTCTATTAAAATGATTTTCTAAAAGATCCCACTCATCTTGTGGAGAAAGATCTCTATAATTAGGTACACGTTTATAATGCGAATGAGCCACCAAATTCATGATATCTTCTTCAAGGTTTGCACCAGTACAAGAGATTATTTGCACTTTATCTTGTCTTATCATTTCAGCTAAAGTTTTACCTAATTCGGCAGTACTCATAGCACCAGCCAGGGTAATCATCATTTTACCACCTTCGGCTAAATGTAATTCATAGCCTTTGGCAGCATCCATTAGTGCAGCCGCATTAAAATGCAGATAATTCTGCTCTATAAAATTTGAAATAGGACCACGTTCCATAGAACTCGAAGAAAAAGGGATAAAAATGTTTTATGTTACAAAATACCGTATTTGATAGACTTCACAATCTAGTTATTATATCAAGAGCCCGTCAAGAGCCAGAATATAGCTTTTTACATAAGCTTGATAATTGTTTACATTCTTCTTCAGAAAGGACAGATGATATGTTTTTTAATAAGTCCATAAATAATGGATCAATATCTTCTAATTTTTTCATTCCACCACTTGTAATTTTGGTAAGAGAAAGTCTTCTATCCTTACTTGTACGAATTCTTTCAACAAATCCCTTTTTTTCTAAACCATCTATAAGCCTTGTAGTATCAGAAGTCTTTTCAATCATTTGCTTCACAATATCTATTCTAGATAATCCTTCTGGATATGATCTTTTTAAAATTCTTAAAATGGAATAATGTCCACCATTAATACCTAGAGGCTCTATAGTTTTATCCAGTAATTGCTTTAAATGCTCGGAAGCAATACTAATCTGAATAATAGCCTCTAAAGCAGGATATTTAAAATGTGCTGGAGTTGAAGTAGAATGCTGACTCATATTATTTCTCATTTACGATTAATCACATACATAACAAAATACAAAAATTTTATATGTTCAATCGAGTATATGTCAAGATATCTTTTGCAATTGATTTATCATGTACAATGCAATGTTATGTACCGCTCAATCATATATCATTAAATCAAAAGATAAGGTCTATGCTATTAATAAAGACATTATATACATAATTAACAATACAATGTAACATCTTAGCATTTTTCTACTCTCTGCTGATAGAACACACCACTATTCCTAAAAGCATGAAGCTCATCATCACCATTTTCATAGTTCTTATAAGCTCATTTCCTGTATTAGCTCAAAGTGCATCATTTGCTGATTTGATAAGAAAAGGAAATTCTTATCACGATAATGGACAATATGAACAGGCATTAGAGCAATATAAAAAAGCATTGAAATCTGATTCAGTATCTGGTATAGTTCATTATGAAATTGCTTATACATTATTAGCGATGCAGAAATATGACGAAGCATCAGAATATTGTAAAAAAGTAATTAATCTTGATAGTAAGCATCAACAGGGCGCATATCTTTTGTGGGGAAGTGCTTTAAATTTAGGAGGCAAGCCACAGGAAGCTGTTAAAGTATATTTAGAAGCAATGATGAAGTTTAGGGGCTTGCATCAATTACATTATGATTTAGCTCTTGCATATTTTGAAGCAGATAATTTGGTGAAGTCTGAAGAAACCCTGATTCATTCTTTAAAAATGAAACCAAATCATGTAAATAGTCATATCCTTTTGGCTAAGATTATGATGATTAAGCAGCAATATATCAAGGCACTATTAAGCTTAAATTATATTTTATATTTAGATTCACAATCTAATCGTTCAGCCGAGATATCAGATTTATTACATCAAACAATAAAAGTAGCATGTACATCTTTGACAGAAAATGACTCTATTGAAAACAGCGATGTATTTATAAAGGCTCAAAAGCAATTAGTTAAAAAATATACTATATCTGATACAACAAATCAGGATGCATTATTTGCAGAAATGGAATGTCATCTATTTTCTGAATTAGAATCAATTGTAGAAAATAATTTTCCTATTTGGTCTGACTTATATGCATCAACATTTCATGATTTGTATAAATCAGGTCATTGTGAGTCTTTTTCTTATGTAATATCTCGTCCAAATGCTTCCCCAGCTATTGAAGTATGGATAAGAACAAATCAAGGAAAAATGCAATCATTACAATCTTGGATTGGTTCCCATCAGCCCCCAGCTAAAGTTAATCATATGATGATTGGCAAATCAGTATTTAAATAGGGGATATCGCTCCATCTAGTTGTCCAAGATGGAGATTTTTTATCTCTCCGCATAGACCATGTACTCTTTCCAGAATTATTCCCTCCAAAAGCAGCACTATGTACTGTACGTCTTCCATATTTTTGATTTATGCTATCCATGGCTTGCATAAGAGATGCATCTCTAACAACATATTCTGGTGTAAAAAATGTTTGTTGAACGGCATCCGCATCGCAAAGATCATGGAGCATAATGCCACACTTTTTATAATGAAAACCATCTTTGAAAATTCTTTCAAGTCCCTGAATAGCTGTCTCTACTAAAGATGGAGTAAATTGAGTAGGAAGTTCAAATTGAACAGTACAAGAATTAGAATATTGAGGATATTTTGGAGAAAAATAATTAGTTCTTATAAAAACAGTAATTGCAGCACAAACAGAATGTTGCTTACGTAATTTAACAGATGCACTTTCTGCATGCTTTGCAATTGCTTCGCTTAAATCAGCAAATGAAGTTACATAATCACCAAAACTTCTGGAGCAGACAATTGTTTTTTGTGGTGGATGATGATCTTCCAGTTTTAAACAAGAAATTCCATTTAATTCTTGAACCATTCGAAGCCCAACAATAGTAAACTGTTTTTTAATCCAATCCTGAGGAGCATATTTAACGTCTTTTGCTGTTTTAATTCCTTGTTGTTTAAACTTAGGAGCAGTACGATAACCAATTCCCCATATATCCTCAACAGCAATTCTATCAAGCCATTCATCTTGTTCTTCTAATGATTCTGGCAGAATAAAAACACCATCGAATTCCTTCCATTTTTTTGCAATTCTATTGGCAAGTTTTGATAGAGTTTTGGTAGGGCCAACGCCAATACCAACTGGAATACCTGTCCACTTGAAAACTGTATTCTTCATTTTCCTACAATATTCTTCTCTGTGTTCTAAAGGAATATGGTCTAAACCTAAAAAAGATTCATCTATCGAGTATACTTCTATTTCTGGTGAAAACATTGAAAGTGTTTCTACTACTCTATGGCTCATGTCTCCATATAATTCATAATTAGAAGAAAATACTTGTACATTATGCTTTTGGACAATATCCTTTATTTTAAAGAGTGGTTCCCCCATCTTAATACCTAAGGCTTTTGCTTCATCCGATCTAGCAACAGCGCAACCATCATTATTAGATAAAACAATAATGGGAAGCTTGCGGAGCTTTGGTTGAAATACTCTTTCGCAGCTTACATAAAAATTATTGCCATCTACTAATGCAAAGGTCATAATGAATATAAGTGAAGTATAATATTATCTAAATTTTTGAATACAGGAAGTGACAACGCCCCAAATACAATCACCTGAATTTTCATCCATAATTACAGATTGATATTCTTTATTCTCTGCTAATAAATGGCATAAACCATTATGGATATGAAGTCTTTTAATCAAGAACTCATTCTGCACAATTGCAACAACAATATCACCAGATTGTGCATTGAGTGATCTATCTACAACTACTAAGGCACCATCATTGATACCGGCATTTATCATAGAATTACCACTAACTTGTACAAAAAAAGTAGCTGTTTTATTTTGTATTAAATGCTCATCTAAAGATAGTTTTTTATCTATATAATCTTCTGCTGGTGAAGGAAATCCAGCACTAACGCCAGAAAGGAATAGAGGATATGCACTGTCTGGAGGGGACTCTTTAAATCCCATGATAGCTACGATATTAGACGATGATTTCATTCTATTTTAGGGGTATTTTTTATTGGTATTACTTCGATGCAATGTACACATTTGACAACTTTTAGTATACTATCAGAATTGTTTATTCTATTATTGTTCTAAATGTGCAATTGATTCGAGCATCCTTGATTTTTTTTGAAATTGGTAATGTGTGTACCCAATTATGTTGCATAGAACCTCTCATTATTAATAAACTTCCAGGTTCAAGTACAATATCTATTGTATGATTTGACATACGATGTTTGCATCTAAATGTTCTAACTGCACCTAAAGAAACCGAGGCTATAATGGGATTATTACCTAGTTCTTTTTCATTATCTGCATGCCAACCCATACCTTGAATACCATCTTGATAATAGTTTACAAGGCAGGAATTAAATGAATGTAGACAGAATGACTCGCATAGCTGCTTAATTTTGATCAGTTCAGGTGTCCAAGAAATTGGGCTTCTGCTAATACCAGAATATGAATACTTTTTATCCGAATCACCATACCAAGCCATTTTTCTATTTAGGATATGTGTCTTACCAAACATTTTTACACTATCTCTTTGCCATTCAATAGAATCTAGAAGAATATCATATAATATTGACGCTTCATTTTGTTCAATAAAATTGGGGATATATAATGCTATACCATCATATGGTAAAAGATTTTCTGCAAGCGTAGAATCATTCATGTGTAGAAGAACATATTATAAAATTATGTGGTTCCTGTTTGAGTGAATACTCATCCGACTATACAAACATTTTTACTATTTTTATGTAGATTCATTAACTAACAAGTGATATGCAATGAAATATTTAATATATATGTGTTCGGCACTTTGCAGTGTTGGTATGCTATATGCACAGGTAAAACTGCCAATGCCAATTTTTGGAGGTATTCAATCTCCAGACAAAGGGCTTCAAGAAGAAATTAATCATTTAGAAGAACAACAAAGAAAAGATCCTTCTTACAATAATACATTGCGCATAATACAAGAATATTTGTCTAAAAATAATGTTTCTAAGCAATCAATGCCTGATACTTCTTGTGTTAAAATTATACCAATTGTGTTTCATGTTTTTCATCCTGCCGGAAAATCTGGTGTTCCATTATCTCAATTAGATTTTGCTATTGATGACTTAAATAAAACATTCGCTGGAACCAATGAAGACTTCGAAACAGTCAATAAAGCATTCGACTCTATAAAGTCTTATACTTCCATTCGTTTTGCCAGAGCTTTAATTGACCCAGAGGGAAATCCAACAGAAGGTGTTGTATATTATCAAGATAAGCAACCCGGTTTTGGTAATAGTGGCCCATCGTGGGATAAACAAATTCAATCTTGTGCTTGGGATAATTATAAATATTTTAATGTCTATGTTCAAAATGATCTTTTTGCAAATAATGCTGTAAATAATTCTGGTTATTGTTTTTATCCTTCCACTTGGCAAAGTGATAATGGATTAGCCAGAATGGTATATAATTATGTGTATTTAGGAAAAGGTGGATCTTCATATAATTATCTTGAATTCAATCAAACATTTACTCATGAATGTGGACACTATCTAGATTTACGTCATACTTTTGAAGGAAATAGCTGTACCGGTGCTGGAGACTTTTGTGCCGATACACCACCAACAGATGGAGCTGGTAAAGGATGTGAAGCAATTCAATGTGGCGGATTGATAAATGGCGAAAATTATATGGATTATAATACTTCTTGTTATAAAAATTTTACAGCTGATCAGAATAAAAGAATGGAAGCAGCATTATTAACTACATCTAGAAAATCACTTTGGCAATATGATAATGCAATAGCAACAGGATTATTATCTTATAATTCAAATAATCCATGTGTCAATGAAAATCCATTTATAAGCTATTCTAAGAATTTTGTATCTGAAAGTGACATTAATGATGGATCTATTGGTGGAAATCCAATTAAAATATATGCATCAGCAGGATTGAAATTTACAGAAGCAGGAAGAAATCTGGAGCCAGGTATTCATTATATACTACAAGGAGTTCCACAAGGTTTAACGGAACAATTAGAAGTAGATGAATCTGGAGAAATAATAATATGCTCTTTTAAAGGCAAAGCAGTATATCATAATCAAAATAATTCTGTTCAAATGTCATTTATCCTAAAAGATCCAGCTTTTACAAGTGGAGATGCAGAATCAATCAAAAATATAGAAAAAACATTTTCAGTAAAATTTTTAGATCCATGGAAAAAAACTTGTGAACAAGTGTATGCAGTAGCAAATAAAGATACATCTTGGAATTCATTCGAAATATCTGGGCCAATAAATAGATTTTATGGCTTGCTACGCAAAGACTCTGTATATTATTTAGAGAATTATGGCAGAGCAATAATTACTCAAAATCAATCCAATGATAATATAGTTTTTATAGAACCTGGAACAGAAATTGGATCTTCAAGTTTATGGAGATCTGGTGGTAATCAAGGGGTTTTATACTCTTCATCTTATACAGATTTAGATGATAAACAAGGATATATTGGGTTTAGAACACAAGCGGGAAATAATTTCTATTATGGATGGATGAAAGTTTCAGTATCATCAAAAAATGGATGTAGATTATTAGAATATCAATATAATGAAAAGCCAAATGAAGCAATCATTGCTGGTGCTCCATGTGATGTTCCATTATCTGTAACTGAAACAAAAGATCACATATCATTTGATATATATCCCAATCCTACAAATGGAAATTGTAATATTAAGATTCATGATTCAGAATTTATCGGTGGAAATATTGTCGTGTATAGTATAACAGGAGAAAGAATATTATCAACTAGTATTAATGGAAATACAGTTGAATTATCAACAGTAGATATCAATTCAGGAGTATATTGTATTATTATTCATGATAGAAACAGTATCAAACAATATATTCATACATTGATTAAATCTCTATAATGTATATGTTTATAGATATCTAATATTTAGGAAATTTTATGAAAACGAAAGAATCTTCAATTGTAAATCGAAGAAATTTTATAAAAACTATTGGGATTTTGCCAGTAGTTTCAGGTGGAGCAATTGTGGCACTTTGTCAAGGGTGTTCAGACTCTCCAACTTCTACATTAACGGGCGAAAAAGTTACTGTAACATTAGCTAATGAGCCAAGCTTACAAAGTATAGGAGGTTCAATCCGTAGAACTTTTGGAAATAATAATAATGGCTTGCTAGTAATAGTTATAAGAACAGCACAAGATAAATTTAGGACAATGTCATCATATTGTCCACATGAAGGAGGCTCTGTATCATCGCCATCTGGTGGCAAAGCAATATGCTCTAAACATGGTGCTCAATTTGGTACTTCAGAAGGAAATTTTGCTCAGAATATTGGTGGTCAAAGTACAAGTAGTTTACAAGAATTTATAACTATGTATAATTCATCAACAGGAATTATCACTATTTCAATGTAAAAAATAAAGCCGCTAGGAAAAAATCTTAGCGACTTGCTTTTTAATAGGTAAATTCTGATGAATGTTCTAAAAAAGCTGTAAGTAATCTTATAGTAGATTCAATATCATTTTTATGTACTGATTCAGCTACAGAATGAGTATATCTACATGGTATAGACAAAGTACAAACGGGCATGCCGGCTCTTGATGCTTGCATTGCTCCTGCATCTGTGCCTCCGCTTGGTAATACTTCTAATTGATAAGGTATTGAGTATTTTTCTGCTAGATAGCACAAAAAATCAACCATGCCAGAATGAGAAACAGATAAACTATCAAGTACTTTAATGCCTACACCTGCACCCATTTTAACACAGTGATCACGCTCGTCTACTCCTGGAATATCTGCAGCAATTGTTATGTCTAATGCAATGCCAAAATCAGGAACCAAGCCAAAAGTTGCAGTTCTTGCACCACGAACACCAATTTCTTCTTGAACTGTTGCTACAGCATATATATCATCAGAACTACTGTTAAATCGTTTAAAAGCCTCTAACATAACATATACACCAACTCTGTCATCTAATGTTTTTCCAGTGTAGAAATGTCCCATTTGAATTAAGTCTCTTTCCATCGTAACTGGATTGCCAATCTTCACTTTTTCCTTTACTTCTTCTGCAGATAAACCCAGATCAATAAACATTTCAGATAAAGGAATAACTTTATTTCTTTCTTCTACTGTTGTAAAATGAGTTGGTTTAATGCCAAAAACTCCATCTAAAACACAAGAAGATGTATATACTTTTACTCTTTGAGCTACCAATACTCTTGGATCGAATCCACCCAAAGGATGCACATAAATAAATCCTTCTTTGCTAATAAATCTGACAACAAATCCAATTTCATCCATATGTGCTGCAAGCATTACTTTTCTAGCATTAGATGAACTTCCTTTTCTGACAGCAAATAGATTCCCCATAGAATCTGTTCTTAATGATTCATCACTTATAGGTGATAATTCCTGTTTAACAACTTCTCTAAATGCTTCTTCACGTCCAGGTATTCCAGGCGTTGAACAGAGGGTAGATAATAATTCAAATGACATCGTACATTCACAAATAATTACACAAATAATACCGTAAAATTACAATTTGTTTTAGAGCACTGTTAAAGACACAAAAAAAAACCTCACATATAGTCTATATGCGAGGTTTTAAAAAGGGTCGATATATGATAATAATTATTCTTCGCTTCTACTTAAAGCATAAATAACTAAGCCAAAACCAATTTTATTAACAGCATCACCTATATTATAAATTATATCCATAGCATAGGAAGCTGCTGCTGGATCTGCTACCATTTGAGTACCAAATAAACCGCCTTTAGTACCTAAAATATATCCTAAAGGATAAATTGCCCAACCAACTAAAACAAACCAGCCTAATGTTCTATTTGCTTTAGCAACAGCTGCGGAACTTGATTTTGCAAGATTTGCTACATCACCAAACCATACAAGCCATACAATATAGGCATATCCGATTGATGAAATTGTACCCCAAATCCAGCTTGACTCATTGGTACCGTTTAGAGCTTCACCGATATAACCGGTAACTAGCATGAATACCGATGCTGCGATTAATTTCCAAAGTAAGCTAAGTTTTGCACCTGCTTTCTTTGTAATTAAATAAAACTCAACACACATTAAAGGAACTGTCAACAACCAATCTACATATCTAAAGAATGTAGGAGAAGTACCTGTCTCTAAATTATAGCTTCGCATATAATAATAATGTACTGCAGCTATAAATGTAATAATTCCAGATACCAACACTGAAGTTCTCCATTTTGATGAGGTAGTACTCAATTCAAAAAAGAAAAATACAGATGCAGCCATCATGGCCATAGTACCGATAAAAAACGTAAATGCTACGTAATTTCCGGCAGCAATCGAAGTAACTTCATGTCCCATAAAAAATCCTTTTATTTGGAATAATTGAAAATAAAAACTTCAGAAGAAGTATTAGATACTTGCGATAATAAATTATAGTGAGAGAATTAATCTCTAAACATTATATATGACACAGAGATATCAAAGGTGCTTAAACAAAGTGAGTTTGAATTCATTTACTTAATAAGTGTAAAATTGTTTAAAAAAAATCAATAAATCAAAATTTTTTTTTAAAATATATTTCGAGATACTAATGTTATCAATTGATAATGATTTGGTAAAACTGAAGTAAAGTGTGAAATGTAATTTTGCAATGTTCTTTTGTGTGTTTTGTAACAGATTATTGTAAAATTCAATGCGTTTTAACAAAGTTTTAGGTTGCTTTGTCACTTTACTTGTGATATTGTTGGCGTTTATACCAGTTTCTGCTCAAGAGACTGGAAATATAACTGGTACAGTTAAAGATGGAGAGTCAGGTGAATTAATGCGTAGTGTGACTGTACGTATTAAAGATACTAAGAAAGGTGGTTTTACTGATGTAAAAGGGAAATTCAATATTAAGGGAATTGCTTCTGGAACATATTCTTTAATATTTTCTTATGTAGGTTATACTTCTAAAACAGTTTCCAATATAGAAGTTTCTTCAGGACAAACAGTAACAATTAATGCTAATCTACAACCAGAATCTAGAAAAACAGATGAAGTTGTGATTGAAGCTCGTAGGATAAATGATAATCAAGCCGCTATTCTTGCCCAGAGAAAAAATGCTGCTCAAGTTAGTGATGGGATTTCTCAGGAAGAGATTTCAAAAACTCCAGATGGAGATGCTGGGCAAGCTTTAAAGCGTGTTTCTGGTGTTACATTGGTAGGGGATAAATTTGTATATGTGCGTGGAGTAAGTGATCGCTATAATAATACAACTCTAAATGGTTCTGCTCTTGCAACTACAGAGCCAGATAAAAGATCATTCGCTTTTGATATGTTCCCATCTGAATTCCTTCAAAGTGCAAATGTTGCAAAATCCTTTACACCAGACTTACCCGGTAATTTTGTTGGTGGTTTAGTACAATTAAATACTGTTGATTTCCCAGAGGGTTTTGCTTTAAAAGCATCTGTAACAAGTTCATTTAATACAAATACTACATTAAAAGACAATGCTTTTTTAAGTACTCCTTCTAGTAGTACAGACTGGATGGGTTATGATGATGGAGCTAGATCATTGCCATCTAGTGCACCTGCAACAAGAAAAGAAATGGATAAAATTATAAGAGATGCATATGCAGGTGTTGAAGATGCTCAAAATAAATTGCAACAATTTGGACAAGATCTTAAATCTTCATCTTGGAAAAGAGATTCCTCAAGTGCAAATCCAAATTCAAGTGTCAATCTGTCTTACTCAAATATTTTCAATATAGCAGATAATGATTTTGGTGTAATCGCATCTTTATCATATGGAAATAGTTTTATAATCAAAACAGCTTCTGATAGAAATACTTTGTTAAATAATGGTTCTTATGAGCGAATAAGCCAAGGAAGCCTCTCTAATCGTTCAGCAGGTGTTGGAGGTATGTTAAACCTAGCATATAAGATAGGTACAACTACATCTTTAAGTTTTAAAAATATTTACAATAGTTCTATGGATGATGAAACCTTGTTATTACAAGGGTCGGATTCTGCTCAAGGTATTGATTTTAGACAATTTAGCTCTCAATTTGTTCAAAAAGAATTGTTTTCCACTCAAGTAAGCGGTGAACATACATTGCCTATAGAAAACATGCTGCTTGATTGGCGTGTGGGAATGTCTGAATCAAGTAGAGATGAACCTGATTTTCGTCGTTTACGTTATTCTAGGCAATCCACAAGCCCTAATGCATCATTTATAGCTGATATTCAGCCGATGGGTGATGGTACATTAGCTGGTAGATTCTTTTCTAATCTAAAAGACAAAATCAGTAATGCAAGTTTTAATCTTACAATTCCTATTTCTGCAGAAATTAAGATTAAAACAGGTGCTTTATTAGAATCTCGAGATAGATCTTTTACAGCAAGATCATTTGCTATCGCTTCTAATGATATTAGTGGATTATTAGGTACAGATTATTTCTCTGGATCACCAGATAAAATATTTGATGCTAAAAACTTTGATAAGCGTGGCGATACTCTCTATGTTCGAGAAGATTCAAAGGCAAGTGATGGATATTCTGGAACAGAAAATCTATATTCAGGCTATGCATTGATAGATGCACCTGTTTCAATAGCAGGGGCTGACTTCAGAGTAATTACAGGATTAAGAGCAGAAGATAATACGGTTAAACTAGACGGATTCTATTCAAATGGACTTAAAGCAGTAATTGATTATCATACTTTAGACTTCTTACCATCTTTGAATATTGTTTATAAATTAAATTCTATAACCAATATTAGAACTTCTGCTTCTCAAACGCTAACACGCCCTTCTTTTAGAGAACTAGCGCCTTTTGAATTCTATAATTTTAACGATTTAGTGGTAGTTCGTGGTAATACTAATCTTAAGCGTACCTTGGTTCAGAATTTTGACTTACGTCTAGAAAGCTTTTTTGGTCCTGGCGAAGTAGCATCTATCAGTGGGTTTTATAAAAACTTTGTAAATCCAATAGAAGAAACATTAAGCGGTGAAACCGGTGGAAAGCCAGATCGTACTTGGGAAAATGGTGGAGCAAAAAGAGATTCTACAGGTGCAATAATTAGTGATGGGCAAGCAACTAATTATGGGATAGAATTAGAATTAAGAAAATCTTTAGGATTTATCGATAATGCATTAAGCAATTTTATGTTCAGTTCCAATCTGTGTTATGTCACTTCTTCGATAACAATTAGCCAAGGCAATAGCCAAGAAACACGTTCTATGTGGGGTCAATCACCATATTCTTTAAATGCAGCCTTATACTATATGAATCCAGAAACTGGCACATCCGTTAATCTAGCATATAATAGATCGGGAAGAAAGATTGTATCTGTTGCTCAGATAGGTCGTTTCCCAGGATTAGAGGCAGAAGGAAAATCACCTCACTGGTATGAAGAACCAAGAGATTTAATCGATATATCTATATCTCAGCCAATTGCATCGGATTTTACTGTAAAGCTTGTTGTTAAAGATCTATTGAATCAAAAACTATACTGGAATCAAGGCGATAATATAGTTCAGTCAAATATCTTTGGAACCACTATCTCAATGAATCTTTCCTATAGATGGAAATAAATTCTCTTATATAAGAATCTATAATTGATAATATATATTATTCATTTTAATCGTTAAACTATGAAAAAAATGTTCTTACTGTTCCTGATAATCTGTGGATTATCGGTAGAAGCAATGGCTCAAAATCCTAAATTACTCTCACCAGGTGGTACTGCTTTTGAAAGCTATAGAGCAGGTACTTCTTATGATTTAATCTGGGACACAACAACAACTTTGCAAGGCCAAAGATTTAAATTTCAATTTGCAGCAAGTGCTTTAGGTCCATGGACAGATTGCATTGGTGCAACAAATGTTTTGGATTCAAATGCTAGCACTCCGAATAGAAGAGGTAGATTTAATGGCGGATTCAGATGTCCTTCAGTTGTAACTTCAACTGGTTATATCAGAATGATCAATTTAGCAGATACTACTAAAGTAGGGGTATCGCTAGTACCTTTTTCTGTAGATAGGCCAAATCCTTCTAAAATTGATTCAATTCTATCAGGCACAATTACGAATAATGTTTATTTATCAAATACTAAGATTTATGGATTACGTGGATATGTTCATGTAGTTTCTCCTGCTACATTAACAATACAAGCAGGTACCGTTATTGTTGGTGATACTGTTGGTGTTAATTCTGCATTAGTGATTAATCGTGGTGCTAAAATTATTGCTATTGGAACACCAACTTTACCGATTATTATGACATCATCAGCCTCACCAGGACAACGCCGTTCTGGCGATTGGGGTGGTTTGCTAATTTATGGCAAATCTCCAATTAATAATCCTGGTGGAGAAGCTGCTCAAGAGGGTGGAGTTGCTGATATTAATGATAAAACTAAATGGTATTATGGCGGAACTGATTTTAATGATAATAGTGGTGTTCTAAAATATGTTCGCGTTGAATTTGGTGGCATTGCATTGCAGCCAAATCAAGAATTGAATGGTATTACAATGGGTGGTGTAGGCCGCGGAACCACAATTGATTATGTACAATCAAGTTATGCAAATGATGATGGTTTTGAATGGTTCGGTGGTTCTGTGGATGCAAAACATATTATTTCTAATGCAGCATTAGATGATGATTTTGATACTGATAATGGTTTTAGTGGGCGTATTCAATATGCTATTAGCCAAAGATCTGTTAGCAGAGCAGATCAATCTACCTCTCAAACATTTGAATCAGATAATGATGCTACAGCAACATTTAATTTGCCTTTAACAAGCGCAATATTTTCAAATGTAACTGCTATTGGTCCACTTTATGATACATCAGCAATTCCAAATGCAAGATTTGGTGCGGGTGCTCAAATACGTAGAAATTCACGTCAAGCAATTTATAATTCAGTATTTCTTGGTTGGCCAAGAGGTATCGAAATTGCCCAAACAAATACAATGAATGCTGCAAATGTAGATTCTGTACATATCAGAAATACAGCTTGGTATGGCTATAAAACAACATGGTTAAATCTTGCAGGTGGAACACCTCCAAGTGGTATGGATATTAACTGGATTTCTAAATCAGCTTTTAGTAATAGTTCAGATAAAGGAAGTACTACTGCTGCAATGTTAGAAAATCCTTTTGCTGAAGGAAGTACATTTAGTCCTGCTCTTCAAGCAACATCACCTTTATTAACTGGTGCAACATTTGTTAAAAATGGTGTAATAGCTATTGATGATGCATTTTTTGAAAAAGTGGATTATCGTGGCGCAATGGGAACAACTCGTTGGGATTATCCATGGGCAAATTATGATCCGATTAATACAGAATATAAAGCCCAATTACCTCCTTCACCAAAAATTACAAATATTGGTATCGCATCAAGTGAAGTGTATAGAGCTGGTGTTTCTTATGACTTAAAATACGACACCTTAACTACTAAATTGGGACAAGTCTATAAATGTCAATATGGAACTTCAAATAAAGGACCATGGATAGATTTGGTTGGGGCAACTGCAGTTAAAGATAGTAATGTAAGTAGCACAGTTAAACGTGGTTTATTCATTGGTGGATTTAGAGCCCCTTCGATATCAACTACTACTGGCTATTTAAGAATGGTAAATATTGCTGATACTGTTTTAGCAGGTGTAACAAATTTGCCATTTACTATTGAAAGACCAAGCCCAACACAAGTAGACTCAATCATAAAAGGTACAATTTCTTCAAATATGTATCTTTCTAATACTAAAATTTATGGTTTAAGTGGTTATGTACATGTTGTAGAGCCTGCTGTTTTAACTATTCAGGCAGGAACAATTATAGTTGGTGATACAGTAGGAGTAAATTCTGCACTAGTGATTAATCGTGGTGCTAAAATTATTGCAAATGGTACTGCTTCTTTGCCAATTATTATGACATCTTCAGCACCTCCAGGACAACGTCGTGCTGGTGATTGGGGTGGTTTACTTATCTATGGTAAAGCTCTAATCAATAATCCTGGTGGCGAAGCTGCTCAAGAAGGTGGAGTTGCTAATATTAATGATAAAACAAAATGGTATTATGGCGGAACTGATTTTAATGATAATAGTGGTGTTCTAAAATATGTTCGCGTTGAATTTGGTGGTATTGCATTGCAGCCAAATCAAGAATTAAATGGAATTACTATGGGTGGTGTAGGCCGCGGAACCACTATTGATTATGTACAATCAAGTTATGCTAATGATGATGGAATTGAATGGTTTGGTGGTTCTGTAGATGCCAAGCATTTAATAGTAACTGGTTCTTTAGATGATGATTTTGATACTGATAATGGCTTTAGTGGTCGTATTCAATATGCTATAAGCCAAAGATTTAGCACAAAAGCAGATCAATCTACATCACAAGCATTTGAATCAGATAATGATGCAACTGCAACCTATAATACACCATATACAACAGCTATATTCTCCAATGTAACTGCAATAGGTCCGCTATCAGATACTGCCCAAACACCAAATGCACGTTTTGGTGCAGCAGCACAAATCCGTAGAAATTCTCGTTTGTCTATTTTTAATTCAGCATTTATTGGCTGGCCAAGAGGAATGGAAATTGCTCAAGCTAATACAATGGCTGCCGCAAATGTAGATTCTCTACAAGTTAAAAACTCTTCATGGTTTGGTGTAAAATCTACATGGTTAAATCTTGCTAGTGGAACTCCTCCAGCAGGAATGGATGCTAATTGGTTAGCTAAAGCAGGATCAAATAATTTCTTAGAAAAAGCAAATATTATCGCTTCAGGAATTCAAAATCCATTTTCTTATGATGCAACATTTAATCCGTCTATTGTGGCTAATTCTCCATTGATTTCTGGTGCTTCATTTACAAAAACATCAGTTGTTGCTATAGATGATGCATTCTTTGATAAAGTAGCTTTTCGTGGTGGAATGGATGCAAATAGATGGGATATACCTTGGGCAAACTATGACCCAATCAATGCGGTATATAAAGCTCAATCAGCAATTGCTCCTAAAATTACTTCACCTGGTGGAACCACAAATGAAGTTTACAGAGCAGGTATTAATTTTGATCTAAAATATGATACAACAACTACAGTATTAGGACAATCCTATAAATTCCAATTTGGTACTTCTAAAACTGGTCCATGGATAGATTTAGTAGGTGCTACATCTGTAAAAGATAGTAATGTTAGCAGTTCTATAAAGAGAGGCATTTTTGTTGGAGGTTTCCGTGCACCAAGTATTGAAACTAAAACTGGTTATATAAAAATGACTAGTTTAAAAGATAGTGCTTTATTTACTGTATCAGCTAATCCTATAACAATAGATAGACCATCACCAACAAATGTAGATTCTGTACTAAGTGGAACACTTACAAAGAATGTGTACTTGTCAAATACTAAAATATATGGTTTAAGAGGCTATGTACATGTTGTGTCACCAGCAGTATTAACAATTCAAGCGGGAACAATCATAGTTGGTGATACAGTAGGTGTTAATTCTGCTTTAGTTATTAATCGTGGTGCTAAGATTATTGCTGATGGAAAACCAAATCTGCCAATCGTTATGACATCATCTGCTCCTGCAGGACAACGTCGTTCTGGTGATTGGGGTGGATTGCTTATTTATGGTAAAGCACGAATCAATAATCCTGGTAGTGAAGCCGCTCAAGAAGGTGGTGTTGCTAATGCAAATGATAAGACAAAATGGTATTATGGCGGTGGTATTGATGATGATAATAGTGGTATTCTTCGTTATGTAAGAGTAGAATTTGGTGGTATAGCTTTACAGCCAAATCAAGAACTTAATGGAATTACTTTAGGTGGTGTTGGCCGTGGTACAATTATCGATAATATTCAATCAAGCTATGCTAACGATGATGGTATTGAATGGTTTGGTGGAAATGTTGATGCTAAACACTTAATCGTTACAAATGCTCTTGATGATGATTTTGATACAGATAATGGATATAGTGGTAGAATACAATTCGCCATAGCTCAACGATTCAAAACCAGAGCAGATCAATCTACTTCTCAAACATTTGAATCTGATAATGATGCAACTTCTACATATAATCAACCTTACACGAGCGCAATATTCTCGAATGTAACGTCTATTGGCCCATTATCAGATACTGCTCAAGTTCCAAATGCACGATTTGGTGCAGCTGCTCAGATTCGTAGAAATACGCATCAATCTATTTTTAATTCTGTATTTGTTGGTTGGCCGCGCGGTATCGAAATTGCTCAGGCAAATACAATGATTGCAGCATATTCAGATACTGTTCAAATCAGAAATAATAGTTGGTATGGTGTTAAAAGTACATGGCTAAATCTTGCTGGTGGAACACCTCCAACAGGAATGGATGCTAATTGGATTGCTAAAACAGAGTTTAATAATGTTATAGATAAAGGAAATCCTGCAAGTTGTGGTCTAGAAAATATTTTCGCAGAAGATATTTCTTTTAATCCAGTTGCTAAATCTAATTCACCTGTTCTTACTGGCGCTTCATTTACAAAATCCGGTGTAGTTGCTATAGATGATGCATTCTTCGAAAAAGTTGCATATCGTGGCGCAATGGATACAAAACGTTGGGATTTACCATGGGCAAATTATGACCCAATTAATACCAATTATAAAGCCCAATTGCCAGTTGTAGCAATGAAATTATTATCTCCAGGTGCTGCTGCTAATGAAACATATAGAGCAGGTTCATCCTATGATATCGTGTGGGATACCACAACAACTACTCTTGCTACTAAACATAAATTCCAATTTGGAACTTCTGCAACTGGACCATGGATAGATTTACCAGGTGCAACAAGTATCATTGATAGTAATGCAAGTAGCACTTTACGCAGAGGTAAATTTATTGGTGGCTTTAGAGCTCCATCTCTGGAAACCTCAACTGGCTATATTCGCATGGTTAATCTAAGTGATACTACTAAAACTGCTGTATCAGTAAATCCTTTCAAAATTGAAAGGCCTAGTCCTTCTCAGATAGATTCGGTTTTAACTGGTACCGTCACAAATAATGTGTATTTATCAAATACTAAGATATATGGTCTTCGTGGCTTTGTACATGTAGTTGAACCTGCAGTGTTAACAATTCAAGCAGGGACAATTATTCTTGGTGATACAGTAGGTAATAATTCCGCTCTTGTTATTAATCGTGGTGCGAAAATTATTGCTAATGGTACTGCTACACTACCTATCGTTATGACTTCATCTGCACCTCCAGGACAACGTCGTGCTGGTGATTGGGGCGGTTTATTAATCTATGGTAAAGCACGCATTAATAATCCTGGTGGTGAAGCTGCCCAAGAAGGTGGAGTAGCTAATTCAAATGATAAAACTAAATGGTACTATGGTGGAACAGCTGATAATGATAATAGTGGTTCATTGCAATATGTCCGTGTAGAATTTGGTGGTATTGCTCTTCAACCAAATCAAGAATTAAACGGTTTAACTCTTGGTGCTGTTGGCCGTGGTACTTCTATGGATAATATTCAAGTTAGTTATGCAAATGATGATGGTATTGAATGGTTTGGTGGTTCTGTAGATGCAAAACATTTAATTGTTACTGGTGCTTTAGATGATGACTTTGATACAGATAATGGTTTTAGTGGCAGAGTTCAATTTGCTGTTAGTCAAAGATTTAAAACTAGAGCAGACCAATCTACCTCACAAGCGTTTGAATCAGATAATGATGCTACTGCAACATTTAACACTCCATTTACATCTGCAATCTTTTCTAATGTAACTTCTATAGGGCCATTAGCAGATACTTCTGCTACTCCAAATGCTCGTTTTGGCGCAGCCGCGCAAATTCGTAGAAATTCACGTCAGTCTATCATGAACTCATTGTTTATTGGTTGGCCTCGTGGTATAGAAATTGCACAAATTCCTACTATGAATGCTGCACTTGCAGATTCTTTACAAGTACGCAATAATAGCTGGTTTGGTATAAAAGGTACATGGTTGAATTTAGCAGGTGGAACTCCTCCTGCAGGAATCGATCCAACATGGATTTCAAAGGCAGAATTTGGCAATACTCTAGAAAAAGGTAGTACTTCTGCTGCTTCTTTACAAAATCCATTTATAGAAGATCCAACTTTTAATCCTGCTCCTAAAGCTGGCTCGCCTGTTTTAACTGGTGCATCTTTCACAAAATCAGGTGTCATTGCTATTGATGATGCATTTTTTGAGAAAGTTGTTTATCGTGGTGCAATGGGCTTAAACAGATGGGATTTACCTTGGTCTAATTATGATCCAATCAATACAGACTACAAAGCGCAAAAACCAAGTAATATAGAAGATGCTCTGTATTCTACTTCAATGGGAATGAGCATTTCTCCAAATCCAACTAATGATATTGCTAAAGTTCAATATGAATTAAAATCATCAGAAACAGTAAGTATAAAAGTATATAATGCTTCTGGTACTATTGCTAGTTCTTTCATCAACAATCAACAGCAATTACCAGGTTTCTATGAATTCTCATTGAATTTACAAGATGTTCCTTCTGGAGTGTATTATGTACAAATAATAACTCAAAATGGAACAATCACAAAAGCAGTCAGCGTTATACGCTAACTACACACACACAAAGAAAAAGGCGTTATTGGAGAAATCCTTTAACGCCTTTTTGTTTTTAGCTATCAAAATTCTAACATTGAACTACATTATCTTCTCAATTATATACATATCATGAAATCTCTCTTTATTTATACGTGTATTCTATTTTCTAGTGTCCTAACTGTTTTTAGCCAAAATTCTACTCATTCAATAATTGGTACTTGGATTGGAGATTTAAAAGTTGGGGCTACTCTTCAAATGATATTTACAGTTAAAGGACCCTTTATCCTAACTGGCACATTAGATGTTCCTGCACAAAATGCTAAAGGAATTCCAATAACCATAGAGCAGAAAGTTAAAACAATGAAGTTTATTGTAGAATCTATTCAGGGAAAATTTGAAGGTGAATTTAAAGATAGTATTACATTAGAAGGTTTATGGAGACAAGGCGGTGGAGCTTTCCCATTAATACTTAAAAAAATTGACACAATAAGGCCTGCCTTAAATAGGCCACAAACTCCCAAAAGCCCTTTTCTATATACAATAGAAGATATATCATTCCCTGGTCCTTCAGGTATCCTAGCAGGTTCTGTAACATATCCTCATGCACAAGGACCATTCCCTGCTTTGATTTTAATTACAGGCTCTGGATTACAAGATAGAGATGAAACAATTTTAGGACATAAACCCTTTCTTGTGCTAGCAGATGCATTAACAAAACAAGGTTTTGCTGTTTTAAGGCTAGATGATCGAGGTATAGGAATGTCTGGCGGATCCGCTGAATTTGCAACTACTCAAGACTTTTCTAATGATATCTTAGCAGGTATCAACTTTTTAAAAAAACATAAAAGTATAAATCCCACAAAAATTGGGCTTATAGGCCATAGCGAAGGTGGAATGATTGCTCAAATACTTGCAGCAAAATATCCTAATGACATTGCTTGCATTGTGTCAATGGCTGGCCCTGGGATTTCTGGTGCACAAATCATCGAAACTCAAACACAAACACTAGCTTCACTCTCTATGACGCCGTCTGCAGCAGCAGAAGCAGTGCAACAACAAAAAAATTTGATGAACATTATAATTAATGAAAAAGACTCAATAAAAGCAGAACAGCAATTAATAGATAGTCTTGGACATTGGGCAGTGAAAAAAAAGGAAATTCTTATAGTAAACTCACCCGAAACCAAAGCTAAACTAAAACAAATTATGAGTCCATGGTTTAAGTATTTTATATCGTATAATCCTATGGATTATCTTACTAAGATTTCTTGTCCGGTATTGGCATTAAATGGTTCTCTAGACATACAAGTACAAGCTGACAGAAATCTAGATGCTATTAAAAATGGATTAGAAAGTGCACATAACAAGCACTTCACTATCAAGAAAATTGATTCTGTGAATCATCTCTTCCAAACCTGTAAAACAGGACAAATAAATGAATATAATCTGATTGAACAAACTATAGAACCTATAGTATTGCAAGAAATTATAGGCTGGCTAGAACTCTATTTAAAGAAATAAATAATAAGGATTCATTGTCTTGCTAAATTGTTCTGTATATGGCCCAAGTACATCTTCTTTGTATAAAAAAAAATCTTGATTACACTTCGTAGAATCATCATAACAAAAAGCTTTTATCATTCTTTTGGGTTTTGCTAAGGGATAATCTTGTAATGTATATTGGTAGAAGGGAAAAAGACCACTTTTAATAGCTAATTCTGTAAAATATTTCATTTCTTCTACTGGTAGTATGAACCAAAACTTGGTATCCTGGGTAGATAGAAGTTTTGAACATGAAATTAAGTCATTAAAAGATAAAGAATGATCAGAATGCCGAGCGATGTGTTTAGAAGAAGAATTGGGCTTGGATGAATTTTTGAAAAAAGGAGGATTGCTAATGATTATATCAAATGTTTGATTAGCATTTTCAGCAAACAACTGCAAACTAGAATGAATTAAAGAAATCCGATGTTGCCATGGAGAAGATTTGAGATTGATTGTAGCATCAATAATTGAATCTTCATCTATTTCTAAAGCAGTAATCGTAGATGAATCGTTAGATTTCTGAGCTAAGATTAAGGAAAGAAGTCCAGTTCCTGTCCCAATATCCAAAATAGAACTTGTATGATCTACATTGATCAATGCACCAAAAACGCATGCATCGGAGCTTACTTTCATAGCAGAATTACTTTGCAATATCCTAAATTTCTTAAAATCAAAAAAATTCTTATTTCTCATGCCTATTATTCAATCGATATCGGAATAATAAATTCTTGCTGATCTTTAGGAATTAAAGATAATGACTGTAAACATACCTGATTCAAAGAATTATGTATTGGTTTACTTATCATATTATAGCCTTTATACTTTGTATTTCTATTAAAAGACTCCATGAATATTTTTGCTAAGGCTTCATTATTAGGTGAAGTATATAAAGTTATATTTCCACCATTTGGCTTGGTATTTTTAATAATCCTAAAAATGGACTCTTGTTGTGTTTGATCAATTGCAAAATATGTTAATATCACATTATTAAGATTGGAGTTTAAACTCATCGTTGTTTTATAATTTTTTTGTATCGGGATATGTATAATCCCAGAATGAACACCTAAATAATTTGAACAAATACTAGTTAAAGTTAAAGCAGTATCTTTCTCATTTATAAGATTTTGAATACTAAATTCCTTTGTAATTGGTAAATCGAAACCTTCGCATATTGTTGAATCGTTAAATCTTAATTCCCATTGCGATATTGTATCGATATCATCTTTTTGAATCAATAAATTTATTGCTGAAGGCTGATTTATTATAGAAATAGTTGATAGTGGAGCAAAAAGAGATGAATTACCTCCGCTAATATCAATTCTATTATCATAATAGTCTTCGGTTACAAATATTTGAAATGGACTTGCTCCTTTGGAAACAAGAAGCTCTTTAACTGATTCTGTAATAGGATGTTGAGAGATAAATATCGTATCATTAGTATTTTGGGATAATCGCATTGCTAAAGTATTAATCACATGCAAATCATCAGTATTTAATCTGTCTTGAACAGGAAAAAATACCGTTCTAAAGGGAAGAGCATTCTCTGTGGTTTCGATGGTTTGAAAAATCTGATTATCTAAAGGCTTAACAATAAGTGGATTTTTATGTGGAGTTGGTTCATTCGAATTTAGTAATCTTGCTTTATAAAAATCCAATTTACCTTTTCCACCTGGCCTATCAGAGCAAAATATAGCAGTATTAGAATCGCTGATAATAAAATCTGTGTCATCATATGCTGAGTTAATTTCAGACAAAGGAATAGGCGCTTGCCACTCTCCATTTTCAAAATATGTCATATAAATATCAAAGTTTCCTTTACCTCCATGACCATTTGATGCGAAATACAGGGTGTCTTCATTATTCATGAAAGGGGTGACCTCATCTCCAGGAGAATTCATATCACCCTCTAAATGCTCGGGTCCTGTCCACGTTAAATTATCTTGTAAAGTATAAAACCATATATCAGTACCACCTATACCACCTGGCCTATCAGAAATGAAATATAGATGCTTCCCATCTGGAGAAGGGCAGGGATGTGAATTAAATGAAGGGTGAGGTTCTGATTCAAGTGGGCTAGCATTTTGATTATTTGGGATACAATAGATTTGAAGAAAAGATCTGTCTGAAAATTGAATTGGTGTGGCAAAAAAATTATATGAACTTGAATGTATCTCTGTATTTACTAAATATGAAATAACCTTATTATCGATTTCAGATTTTATTGATTGGATAGAATTATCTGTGAAATCTTTGAAAATAGTAAAGAAAGAAGGGTTCCTATGTATATTCCTTGAAAAGGTAACAACATTCTTAAAAACTGAAGGAGCATAATCATCATATGGTGAATTCATGGCATAAATTGGAGAATATACCACCCATTTTGGTTCGATGGAAAAAATATTTTCAGGAGTATAAAATGAAAAGGAATATATGAAAAGGAATATGAATAGATTAATGTAAGTAGTCATTGTGTATATAATTTAGATGAACAATTTAAAAGAATACAAAAGTAATTAATTGATTATAAAAAGTATAGATAATTGGTTTGGGATGAGAACAAAATAAAAAACAATTTGTTCATGAGTTAAAAGAATACTAGATTTGTATTCCCATTTGAGAGGCACTTGATTTATAAAAGAGTGACTATTGGTTGGGAGCGTACATTGAAAACA
>Ga0114966_10000117_pt1 | contig 72889 bp, 55 predicted proteins | sample M_130207_XF_Meta_FD_87029 | JGI IMG/M metagenome (GOLD analysis project Ga0114966, IMG submission 87029) | Freshwater microbial communities from Lake Montjoie, Canada to study carbon cycling - M_130207_XF_MetaG | ecosystem: Environmental > Aquatic > Freshwater > Lake | place: Lake Montjoie...
AGGAGTTAGTTATTCAGAATACATAGCGGAGAAATTAGATAAATCTATTTCTTACAGCGAATACATCGCAGAATCATTTACTAACAAGATCCCAGGATCAAAAGAAAAATACATAAGAGAGAACGTTGAATCTATCGCAGAAACAAGCTTAAATGAGTCTGGATTTGCTGGGGATTATGGCAATCTTTCATATAAAATAGATTCTCTTATTGAATCAGTTAACACCCAAAAAATTGATCAAATGAGACAGGAAGCATCTAAGAAATTTGCTTCACCAGCTGAAACACAAAAAGCTAACAACAGACTGAACGAGTCTGAAGAAAACCAAGAAGGAACAGGACTTAAATTCATTGATGAAATGCCTGAGGAGTATTCTCCAATATGGGAATCTCTATCTGAGGGACATAAGCAATCTATTGTTGCACAGTCTAATTTCTACAGATTAGAAACAGCATATCAGATCAAAAATTTCTGGGCAACACGTCAATTAGGCTCAGCTCCAATTGGACTTCAAAAAATTCAGGAAAACGAAAACGTAAACGTTTCTGAAACCCAAACTGCAAATGCATTACCTAGCGATTACATGAGCTATATAGCATCTCAGTTGGAACAGAGATTTCCAAAAAGATAAAAAAATAAATAAAAAATCATGAAACTGATTAACGAACAAGAAATCTATAATACCTGGGCGCCTCTAATTGAGAGCAAAGCTGGTGTTACAGATGAAAACAAAAAAGGATGGCTGACTAAGTATTGTCACTACCATTCATTGAACGAGTCTGCTGGTGCTTATAACACTCTTGGTGTTGTAAACGGTATGGGTAACGTTCAACCCCCTTTATACCCAGGAATGAGTGGCTTCTCTGGTTCAAACGCTGCTATCGCTGGATATGGTGCTAACCAAGGATTTTACAACTCAGCTAACACTGGTTCTGGAGACAAATTTCCATCTTTGCTTCCTTTGGCTATCCAAGTGGCTGCTAAGACAATTGGCTTTGACATCGTTCCCGTAATACCAATGTCAGGTCCTACAGGTATCCTGTCTTATTTGGATTATGTGTACGCTGGTGGTAAAATTGCTGGTGCTACTTCATCTACTTCTGGCGGTGATTTAGCTGATGCTCCTTCGATGATTAAATTTTCTGCGGGTTTAACCGGTTCTATTAGCACTCCAGTCGGTGGAGCTACCTCAGGGTTTGGCAGTACAAACGTAGGTACAACATATTACATCGGAGCAACTGGTACTGTTAGTACTACTTCTGGTCACATCACTGCGGAATTTGTTGGTCTTTCTAGAATAGACGGAAGCCCAATCTATAAAATAGATGATATCAGTAATGGCTGGAACGTTGCCTCTATTGTTATTTCTGGAGCTCTTGTATCAACAAGTACTACAGTAAGTACAGCTAACTCTATTGCTACTGTCACTTCAACTGCTTCTTTAGTAAAAGCTCTTGAAGATCATATTCAAGGTTTCTCTGGAGCTGGTTTCAACAACGACCAGGCATATCAGGGTCCATATGTTGATGGTACTAAAACTTACAACCCGATGTTAAGAGGTGTTGCTGAGTCTAGCTACTACAACTCAATGGGTTTAACCACGTTCACTAAGTTCGTAGAAGCTGAAACTTTCCAAGTAGCTGCTTCTGTAACAACTGAGCAAATTCAAGATTTGAACAAGCAGTTCGGTATCGATGTTATTTCAATGATCGAAAACGCTCTTGTAAATGAGGTTTCTCAGTCTATCAACAAGCACATCCTTGCTAGAGCATTTGCTCTTGGATGGTCTAATCACACTCAGTTCTACAATATTCAAAACCAAAACTTGAACTTGAACTTGACAATCGCTGGTTCAGCCGGTACAACATCTGCTTATATTAATAAATCAGATGCAGGTGTGACTATGCCAATCCCTGCTGGTCCAGCTTCAGGTGGTTTCGAGAACCTATCTACTCTTCAAAGAAGATTATTCTCTAGAATCCTTGCTGCTGCTAACGTGGTTGCTAACCAAGGTAGAAGAGGTCCTGCAAACTTCATAGTAACTAATGCTTATGTAGCAAGTGCTTTGCAAGATATCTCTCAGTTCACTTTCGCTCCATTCTCTAACACCTTAACCCAGAACAACGGTACACTTTATCCTGTAGGTTCTTTGGCTGGTATGACAGTTTATGTTGACCAGAACATGCAATTCAGCGATACTCGTGTTTGCGTTGGTAGAAAAGGTGGTGATGACGAACCAGGATTGAAGTTTATGCCTTACATGATGGCTGAATCAATTCAGACTATCTCTGAAGGTACAATGTCTCCTAAGATTGCAGTTAAATCTAGATACGCTCTAGTTGAAGCTGGCTTCTTACCAGAAACAATGTACTTCACTTTCTACGTTCAAGTACCTGCCGGTGGTATTGCTTAATATTAAGTTTAAAAACACCAAATATAAAACCCCAGGATATCCTGGGGTTTTTTGTTTCTAATCGTAACCTTTGTGTTACAAGATTGGATATATACAAAGTAAAATTTGGTTTGTAATTATGAAAAAAATAATGAGATTTAACGAGTACGAAAATTTAATTCCACTGACAGAATCAGCTTACCCCGGTTTGATCCAGGAATTAAATAACCTCGAAAGGGCAGAGCCCATCCACTCAGTGAACGAGGGACAACTCTTGAATAAGATAAAAAATTCTTTCTCTAAATTTTTCTTAGGCCCTTTATCTAGAGTTGGAATAATTGATGAAGCTAGAAGAGTTCTTTTGGAACTTGAAATTGATATATTGGAGCAAAAACATCAGAAGAAAAAAGAGATTGAAGAAATAGAAGACCAAATATCATCTCTCTCTAGATCAGATGATAAGGAAAAAATAAGGGCTTTATTGAAGGATAAAGAATCTAAATTTTCTGAAATCGAATCATATATCAAATCTCAAGGATTAAAAATTAAAAAAACATTAGATTTTATTAAAAAGACTATCGATGGCAATGAAAGAAGAAAGGAGTATTATGAGGTTGGAAGAGCAGAGGATGAGATAGCACTTGCAGAACTTGAATATAAACTGGCGAAAGAAAAAGGTGATGAATCTAATTTAAAAAAGTATCTCGATAAAGTAAATAGTGCTAAAGCTGATGCTCAGAAAAAAGCTGAAGACCTTGGATCCGAGATAAAAAAAGACGGAGAGAAAGAGGCATCTCCCGAACAATTAGTTCTTGATCCAGAGAAAGAGAAGAAAAAAATAGGAGGTAGAAAAGTAAGAGACGTGGTTAAAAGAAAAAACGAGCTTAGCAGAGAAATTATAGATTTAAAAGAAGAGATGGAGTCAAAACTTAAGTCCTTAAAGAGGAAGGTTGATTCTAAAACATTGAAAAAAACTCAGGTTAAAAATTTAATGATGGACCTTTTAGAGCTAAGTTCTGCTTTGGATGCTAAAAGAAATCTTCTTAAACTATTAAATGGATTAGGAAAGAGCCAGGATGAAATTTCTTCTAAGCTTCATAGTGAAACTGAATTTACTAAACTTGCCAATAAAATTAATCAAAGCATTACTGACGGACAAGACGCTAATACAGGAACTAAAAAAATAATAGCTGGCATTTTTTCAAACGCTACACGTGAGGGAAGTGCCAATATAAGTTCTGATAAAATAAATGATGCTATAGAAAAAATTAATAAATAAATGTCTCTTCTCAAATTTCAAGAATGGAATCAAATAAATGAATCAAAGACTATTGATAAAATAATCAATTGGTTCAGTGGATCTTTCGGCGGAAAGATAGAAAAAATGGATGATCTGATTAAAAAGTATAAGGATCTAGAGCTTAAGTTTGTTGATGAGTGGGAAGAAATTAAAATAGACGACGACGAGCTTAAACTTAGTAGATCTCAAATTAAATATGATCCAGCAGAGATAACTAAGATAGATCGTATGATGCAGAGAAACAGAGAATTGGTAGAAGCATCAAAAAAATCACACTCAAAAAAGGTGGACGAGATCTTCTCTAAACTTAAAGACGTTATAGGATCAAATAAAAGACTAAAAGATTATTGGGAGGTTGCAAAGGTTAGAACTGACGCTGATGTTGCTGAGGAAATGTACAAGAAGGCAAAAAAGCTCACAGATAAAACCGAAGCTGAATCCCTATATTCAAGATATAAGCAGGCAGCGATTGATGCAAGAACAAAGGATGAGTATTTCAGAGAAACTTATGGCGATCTGGCAATTCAAAAACCAATGCTATCCACGATAGATTCAAGATCTTCATCAATTGGTTTATCACCGGAAGAGGTTGGAAGCTCGGAAGCAAGTTTTGAAATGCTTTCTAAATTACCTGTTCTTGAATTTGCAGAAGTTACAAGAGGTTTTTCTAGGGATCAATCTAGAAAGCTTTTAAACTTTCTAATAAAGGAAAGAAATGATCTTTATTTAGCTATGGACATAGAAAGGGATGCTTTAAACTCTGAGATATCAGGGATGGAAAGAAACTCATCCACCCTTGATTACGCTTCAAAAAGAACAAAAGAAATCCGTGAGAAATACCTTACTAAAATAAGGGAGTTAAGAACCAAAATAACAGTTTGCAAAAAATATGTTTAAGATTGTAGACTATAAAATATTCGAGGCAGAGAATGCTAACCCGAAGGTTAAAGAGATTAAAGATAACCTGAAAGAGCTTTTCAATCAGATTAGTGAGTTAAAAAAATCTACCAAATCCGGAGATATAAATTCAGAAATAATAAGTCTGACTAAACAATCTGATGTCTATCAAAAGATCTCCAATTCAATGAAGCTTCTAGTTGTTGAGATGAAAAAACCTCAGCCCGAGAACAAAGCCAAATTATATTAAAATAGAATTTATGAAAAAGAATCCATATATTAATAATCCAGTTGCACAGAGCATTTTAGGAAGTTATAACCAAATGATTTTTGAAAACGAGAAGGTTGATGACCTGTTAGGAAAAATTTCTGACAATGCTCTTAATATTTTTAAAATTCTAACTTTTGATTTAGCTCCAAAGAGGGATAGAAATCCAGATGTTATGAGAGTAAAACTTTCTAACATATCTGATTCTAAAACAGTGAAACAACTTGTTGCTAAGCTTTTAGATTACGCAGACGATAACGATGTTTCTAATTCTAAATTTGCTGAGGTTAAAAGACTCTATCTTGAGAGCTTGAAAAAATATTCTGAAGCTTTAACAAGATCTGTTGAGCTATCAAAGGAGAAGGAAGACTATATTATCAAAAGATTCACATTGGGATCTATGAAATTGCAGAATAGCATAGATTTCATGGCCAAGGAGGCTGAGAAAGAAGAGCAATTAAAAGCTAAAAAAGTGAATGAATCTTCTGATTTTTACGTGAGTGCTATAAACGAGGGTTTATTCGAAGGATACCGCGGTAGAGTTAAACAACTGAAGAGGATTTTAACAAATTTAATAACTTCATCAGAGGGTAAGGATCAAAAGGGGGGATATGGTAGAAACTGGAAGCAGATATTTTTAGATCTAGAGCAAAAAAGAATGGCTATAGACATTTCCGACGAGGGATTAGCCAGAAAGAAGGATAAAGAAAATCTAGAAAAATTAGAGAAGGATGTAGAGAAATTTCAGGAGGAATTTAATAGTGCTTTAATCAATGCTTCAAACAGGTCTATGCAACAGATAGAATCTGATGACGAAATAGGTGATAGATTTCAGGATGTTAGCGAGCTAACAGATCAAGCTCTTGTATACCAAACTAAAGCTAAAACTCAATATCTCCTAGCTATGCAAGATATCCGTGACGAGAAAAAAGAATCCGAGGATGATATTGCAAAAAAACTATTTCCCCTTAAAAGAGGTGATACTGACGAAGATAGTAAATTAAAAGGAAGCGGACTGATTTATGCTATACAAACAGCAATGTCAAACGGAATATCAGCATTTAAAAAATTAATCAAGCAAAAGAAAGGACCTAATGGAAAGTTTGGACCTGCGACTCAATCTGGTGTAATGGCAATACAAAAGCTAACCGGAAATAAAAATGCAAATGGACAGATAGACAAAACACTTCTTTACAATATAATGATTTCAGACTGGGTAAGTGAGAAAGATCGTAAGGCAATACAGGATGCACTTGATAAAATAAAAGGAAAAGTCAATGAATCATCTAGGGTGAATCTGATGGCAATGTCAGATTTGTATAATCCTATTTATGAGGAGAAAATAGTTATAGATCAGGAAGAGTTTTCAAAAGAGCTAGAAAAACAATATAAATCTATAGAGCCAATTGTTTCTAAAGGTGAAGAAGGTACTGCTAAGGAATCCCAAACCTCTGGGACTGTAGAAAAATTAGCTTTAAAGCTAAGAAAGAATTATAGTTTGAAAGTTGAATCCGACGATTTTAAAAAAGTTGACGGAACACTTAGATCTGCATATACTCCTGATTTCATAAAAGCCTGGAATCTTGCTGTAGAGGAAGCCGAGAAAAAAGGGTTGGATCAGTATTCTTATTTCTACTTTAAAGGCGGTGTTTATAATATTAATGTTGCTACAAGTTCATTAAAGACCCCATGCAATATTCCTAGCTGGTCTAAAGCCAAGTCAATAAATGTTTTCTCACCTGAGGACTCTATGGATTTTTTAAGAAACTATTTAAAAGGATGGAGAACCTTTGGTTTAGTAAGACCTGAATTTAGATATGATGGGATAAAAAAATTCTATGCAGAAGCATCTGAGGACTTCCCATCAGATTTGGAGAAATATTACGATATGATGAATAACTCTATAAAGTACAAGGGATCACCTTTTATAGAATATGACGATCTTAGATCTGGGATAGCAAAATCGTTCAAAGCAGTTGGCCAGGTCAATTCAAAAAGTTCTGATTTCGGGAATAGAGATTTATTTGCACTTTATGATTTCTTCATCATGATTTCCTCTGCTGTCACCGTGACAGAGGAGGGAAGAGTAGTGAGCTGCTTGAAATGGATTCACGACAATGCACTAGGTGAATCCCAGATTGATAAATTCTTGGGAGATATTTCAGGCATGTCTTTTTCTGGGATATCCTTTATGTCTAAAGCTCCGAAAAAAGCATTATCGATATCTAAAAGTTCTATAACCGTTGCTAATGTGAACGAGTACTCATCAACAAAACCTAAATTTGATTTAGAACTAATCCCTGATTCTATTAACGGTTATAAAAAATTAATCAAAAAAATATATGAGGTAGGCAAATCATCTAGATCTTGGGATACTGGACCAGCCGCACTTATTGCAACTAATCTTTATCGGGTTTTCGCAGAGATATATCCCTCGATATCCGCACATGTAAAGAGAATGAACTCCACAGATTTTGATAACGTTCCTCAGAAATCACCTTTTAAATGTCTTGAAATATCTTAAACTAAAAACCGGGATCACCCGGTTTTTTATGGAATAAATTTATATTTGCCTATATAATATTATCTATGGTTTACGTTTTTGAAGGACCAAGGAATTCCGGTAAAACATTCCTTTCTAAAATTATTTCTAGCTCTTTCGGAATCCCGAGATTCCAATTTGACTTTAGCGGATCTTTCAAGATGTTAAATCTTGATAGCAAAAGCAGAGAAGCACATTCTTTTGCAATGGGTAAAGAGCTAATGCTTATGCAATTGACGAAGGATTTAAATAAGTCAATACCTAGATTTATACACGATCGTGGAATTTTGAGTGTTTTGACCTGGGGTATATTGGAGAATAGAATAAGTAAATCCCAAGCACTTAGTCAACTAGATTATGTCATAAACGCTAATCTACTTGATCATACTCAAGTAATTTATATACTTGGCAAAAATCCACAAAAAAGAGTTATGAAGAAGGACGACTGGGATTTTGCTGAGATGTCAACCAAGGAAAGCGATATCTACGATTTACTTTTATCTAAATTTCCAAAAAATAATTTGTCTATTTTTCATAATTCATTTGATACTGAATCTATTGAAAATATTAAAAACCTTTTCTCAGAAAATCTAATCTAATGTGCGGAATTCTATTGACCACAAGGGCTACGGAAATGCCCGAAATACTAGACTCTATCAAACACAGAGGAATTGAAAGATCTGAAATCTCTTTTGATAATGGTGTGACACTTTGCCACCATAGACTACCAATACAGACCATAGATGGAGATAAATGGTCTCAGCCAATAGAGGTTTCCCCTGGCATTTACCTAATGTTCAACGGGGAGATCTTTAACTATGACTCTAGAATCTTTTCATCGGATACTGAATATCTCTGCAATTTATTTTCTAATCTCAAAACACTAAACCCTGAATTCTTTTGCGGGATATACGTTCCTCATATACAAACATGGGATGGATTTTGGGCAATAGTTCTTTATGATTCCTCCAGTGGTGATATCATAGCTTTCACCGACCCACTCGGCAAGAAGTGTTTATATAAAAATGAACTTGGTGAGATTTGCTCTGAAATCAAGGGTCTATTTACTGGACAAAGTGAATTCGACCAACATTTCATAAGTTCGGTAAGGAAGTGGGGATATGTGACCAATAATACAACTCCGTTTGTGAATATAAAAAGGGTAATGCCAAACAATATTTATAGTTATAATATAGCATCTCCCTCTTTCGATAAGATGTTTCCTAAATATTATCGAACTTGGGAGGCTCCTATTAGAGAGCTAATAGGAGCTGATTACGAAGCTCATATGAATTGGCTTTGGGATAAAATGTTTGATAGTGTAAAAGCTCGTCTTGTGTCAAAAAACTACCCTATAGCTCTTCTTATGTCAGGGGGTCTTGATTCTTCTATTATAGCTGCAATATTAAATCAGACAGATTCAAAAGTTCAGTGGTATAGCATTGAGAATGGAGAGAAGGAGTATGTTGATCTACTCTCATCGCATATCGGTGCTTCCCCTGTTTTTTTAGACTATAAAATGGATAATGATAGGATAAGTGAGATCTATGCAGATTGGAACGAATCCCCTATTGATTTAGGATCTGTCATACCCCAATTTTTCCTTTTTGATGCTGTCAAAAAAACCTCTGGATATAGGATAGTAATTAGTGGGGATGGATCTGATGAGCTTTTTGGAGGGTATAGAAGAATCCACGAATACGATTCCCAGCAATCCGATATTTTTGACGAACTTAGTTTTTATCATCTTCCCAGATTGGATAAAATGTCTATGGCTCATACCCTAGAGCTAAGAAGTCCCTTTTTAAATTTAGACATTGTAAGATTTGCATCACATCTTCCGAAAGAATGGAGGACTGATAAAAAAATTCTAAAAGACACCTTTGGGCCTTTACTACCCATTGAGATTGTGAATAGAAAAAAAGAAGCTCTAAAAAATCCAGAGATTAAAGAAGACGTCCTTTCTTATAGACAAAAGGCAGTAGACCTTTTTATTAATTCTTTTAGCAAATAAAGTTTGGTTCTTTACCCTTCGGGAAAGATATATAGTTAAAAAAGTAGCTATTATGGCAAGGGTAAAAAAATTTGAGGAATTTTCTTCCGTGAATGAAGAATTTTCTCTTGATAGTGTAAAGAATTTTTTGGGGGGATTGCTACCCTCTCTAGGATCTGGTTTCACCAAAACACTAAAGCAAAAACTGGCAGCTGTAATTCTTGAAAAATTCGGAATAGAGGAGAATTCAGAGCTTTCAGTTATAGTTCAAGAGTTTGTTGATCAGATACCTCCTACAGATATCCCTGGGATAATATCAGGTGAAAAAGCTACTCCTGAATACTTTGCCCCAAGAATGGCAGGATTCGTTCAAGAATATGTTCAAAGAAAAGGCCTTGATAATATAGCAGCTAAATTAGGAATAAGTACCACTGGATGGATATATTCAACATTAAGAGAAACATTGCAGGAACAAATAGGGAAAGAAAAACTTACCAAATTTTTCTTAGATCTCTTTGGTGCTGAAACATCTGTAATAGGTAAGGAAGCATTAATGGGATTAGATCCAAAGTCAAAGGAAATGTTTTCCAGTGCGATTAATCAAAGAGCAAGCCAAGGTTATTCTAAGCCATCTGGTATAAAACAGACATCATCTGGATCCAAGTCAGATTGGGGTGGATTTGGAGATTTTTTTGGCGGTCTTCTTCAAGGAGCTAAAAATCAATCTTAAATAAAAAAATTTATTATGAATTTAAATGACGTTTCACAAAGAGAGGTTTTAGATTTCGATCAATTCAGAAAAAAGGTTCACGACAATAATTATAAACCTCTTTCCCCTGAAAATCAGGCCAAAAGCGAGCTTGATAGATCTGGTCTTCACACTATCGAAAGACAGCCAGCTTATGATTTTGTTGGATATGCTGATGCTGTATTTGCTCAACAATCAAAAATAGATGTACCTGGGGTTAGAGTAAAAATGGGGAATATAAATGGAATGGCAGATACAACGGGGATAGGAAGTGTTGCATTAGGATCTTCAGGTCAGGGAACTCATGAATCTATAGATAACCAATTTTATCTTAGAAGATTAGAAGACTTTTAATAATTTAAGACATTTTGTTATAAAAAAGCCTCTTTATGAGGCTTTTTTATTTTTTTCTCTTACTATAAACTCAAAAAATTTATCTTTCGAAATGCTAAAAATCTCAGAATCCTCTTCAAAATTTTCGTATATTTCAACCACATAAAATTCTGGAAATCCTGAATTTATTACACCAAAATTTTCTAGGATCTCGTGATATATGTGCTCATAGCTCATAGAAAAAACCGGATTTTTAATATGGATCTTCTTAAGTATCACTATGTCCTTTTCACCGTCTACAGTTTTCATTTTCACCTTAGATTTATAGAAATAATTTAAAAGATCGTCTGTAATCATATTTCTCATCACGAGAAAACCAAAATCGCTCTTCTCTTCCTTCTCTCTGAATTTCGGCTCTATCCTGAACACCTTTATTTTAGACTCTTCTTCTCTAAGCATTTCCATGCATATCTCAGAATAGTCATATAGGATCTGTAAAGATTTTTCGATTATTCTATTTAGTGATTCTCTGTCATCCTCAGATATTACGATTTCACTAAATTCCTCCGCTATTTTTTTATCCTGTCTATTTAATCCTCTCTTATTGTAAGAATTTATATCTTTCTTATCCCTGAAGTTTTTCAATGCCTTTATGAGGGATAAAATCTCTTTTATTGTCGAGAGACACGTGTCTTGATTTAGGTCTCTTGTCTTATTTTTTAAAAAGTCTAAGAGTATGTACTCCTTTTGTTCTGTATCAAAAGGTTCGGTTAAAAACCAAAGGCTGCTTAATTTTTTAGACATAGATATCCTTTTATGGTGGATCCTTTCTATATATTGGCGTCCTAGATATATACAATAAAATAAACTCCCAGATGGCTAAAGTTTATGATTATGGGGCTTTCACAAATTCCAAAACTGGATTCGATAAGGGCTCCTATAATTTTACATATCGGATGAAATATGTTGATATTGATGTAATTAACAAACCAGAAGAATATGAAAACATATCAGATTCACGTATATTTATTGACTACTCTGTAATGCTTGATATCCAAAAAGAAGGAATAATGGGTCTAAATTTTCAAATAAACCTAGTTGAATTTGAATTTGATGTTGACGATGGGGTAAATCCACCAAAACAGTTTGATATAGATTTCGTACCAGGTAAAACTATAGACATAGGTCAGATGCACCCACGCTACAATGACGATTCGATACCCACGGTTCCTTCTAGGGTTAAAATCAATATGAATAATTCTACTGATCCTAGAAAATATGACGTTGATGTAAATTTTGGTTGATAAACTATGAAAGTAAAAAACTATAGTAATTTCTCTTCTCTTTCTGAATCTAAAATTGAGGAAGATTCTAATGAATCTGTTTACGGTGATATCTGTGTTTTGCTAGATGCCCTAGGGGTACCCTGTGAAATCTCCAAAATAGATCAAAAAGTTCCTAATAAAAAAATAGTGGTAAACCTGAAAAATGACGTCCTTCTGGAAATAGAGAAAGATAATAAGGATGATATTTTTAGCTTACTAAAAGTATACCAGAATAAAGAAGATTATTTACCTTGCCTTACCTTTAAGAATTATTCTGGATCAGGATCTCTGATTTTTGATTTTGAAAGCGACGGCATTCCTGAAATCTCTGAAGATATTAGTTTTTCAGATTTTCTATCCAACGATTCACTGCGTTCTTTTTTGGTTAAAAAAAGCTTTAAACTTTTAGGTCAGAAGGATTTTATAGATCTAAAATCTCACTATGATGATCTAATATGTAAAGACTTAGAACCTTCCGATGAGGAGGGTAACCTTTATGCTAAAAGGTTTTTAAACGTACTAGGATCATTCATCTCCCCACTAGAAATGGATTTTTATCGTAATTTGTAATTTATTAATTGAAACAAAAGGGCCGTATCCGCTGTAAAAAAAGTGTATGAAATTGGAAAGCGATTTCACTTTAAATCCAGGTGATAAAATTTTACTTACTAAAAAAAAAGGAAGAGGTGTAGTAGAGTTTTCCTTACATCAAGATCCAGTTTTGGATAACATTGTAGAGATGTGGAAATACGATTCAAATAAAGGTAAATCCGGAAAATCAGTTTGGCTCCTATTGAAAGATCTCTCTAGTTTTATAGGGGTTTATTTATCTAGTGGAGATTTTGAAATTGAAATAAAAGAAACAAAAGGAGCAGGCAAACGTAAAAAAAATTAAATGGCGAACTTGCTAAAATTACTATTCGGAGCAGATAAAAACAAAAAAATGACTAACATACAAGATTCCACTACACAAGATTTTGAAAAATATTCTAATCTTGATTTCCAGTGGATTAAAGGAGAAAACCTTTCTACCCCTGAAAAATTCAAGGGTGTAAAAAATATTGGTGATTTTATTTTTATAGAGTTTCAAAGTGGGAGGAGGATCAATAAAGATCTTGTTGATGAATATATGGTAACATTCCCAGCTTTACCCGAACCTCCACAGCCTCAAGTTCAAACACCTTCACCTTCTGAACCCCGTCAGAAAAAGCAACCCTCTGAATCTGAGGTAACCTCTATAGTTTACGAGGAAGATGAATCCATTGAATTAGATTCCCCGATATATAAGCTACTGAGGAAGCAGAAAAAAAATATGGTAGAGATTCAGATTAAAATTAAAATGAATCTTCCGCCAAAGGATTTATACAATGTTCTTTTAACCTCTTTTGATGATGCGGAAAACGAGATTACCAAATTTATCCTTGATGGTGTTGATATAGATTCTATTAAATCTGCACTTTCTGATTCTGTAAAAAAGACCTACTATTCTACTCCTAAAAAAGTAAATGACGAAAGACCACAAATGAAGGAAATAACAAAAACAGAAGAAACTTATGAAGGATAATAATTTAAAAAGCGGCGTACTTTTAACAACCCCGTATTTTGATGTTATAGATATTGATGGGCACGTTGGTGTTAAATCAACTGTTGATTCTGTTATTATACTTCCCTTTGTTTCTGATGAAAATGGTCTTCCTTTAATGCTAGGAGTTTTAGATGAGATCAACAGATTCAGAGATGGTGGTAAATGTCTAAGCCTTATCTCCGGTAGATGTGATGATGAGGATTCTAATTTTTTAGATACTGCTAAAAGAGAATTAAAAGAGGAATCTGGTTTTGATATTGACGATGATAAAAAATGGTATTTTTTAGGAACAATAACAGCTTCTAAATTCGTTGATTGCGAATACCCTTGTTTTGCTGTTGATGTTACTGGAATTGAAGCGGGTAAGAAAACTACAGATGGATCTGAAGATGAGAAAAACTCACGGTTCATATTCATCCCAGCAAACGATGTTGTGAAATCTAAGGATGTTTTCATCCCAGCTCTCTTTTTAAAACTATTTAAATATGTTGTAGGCATGGATCTTTACGATCGTGAGGATTCCGTTTTTTCTAAGAAATCTGGATTTAAAGGAGAAATTTAATTTTATATGGCAGATAAACAAACAAGAAAATATCTTAAGTCAATAGGAATAGATCCACTGGAAATTAAAAAAAATAAATCCTTAGACGAGAGAATATTAGAAGGTAAAGAAAAACATCGTAAATTTTTGCAGAGTCAAAAAAATTTAGAGATAAAGAGGGATTACGATAAAAATCCTTTATCTGTTGAAAGACCGAATGTTTTTCTATATAGGAATATGACTCAAGATTCGGACTATTCGAATTTCAGAGATTTGCTTAAAACCAAAAACTGGGAAGACGAATAAGAAAATTATATATAAAGTGCAGATGGGTAGGAAGCTGGTTTCTAATATCTATATTTCCCGTTATTCACCTAAGGAAGCTAAAAAAAGAGCTTCCCTTGGAATAGCTTTTTTTATCATAGATATTTCAAAAATTATCAGGGATCTAGGGTATCAGGTAGAGAATTTGAGCTCAGAATCAGAGTTCGTTCTCAATTATACAATTCGCAACAAATTAATTCAGGGAATATATAGTACAAAGTGTGATAGCATACTCGTTTGTTATAAAAATGCAAGTCAGGAATTCCTTGAAAACCTAGAAAATTTTCTTTCAGAATTCTCAGATTCATACGAATATACTATTCACGAAATATAATTTTTCGTTGAATGCCAGGTTCTTTTGATAAATCGGAATACGGGGTACTGGATGAGGCTCTATTTCAGAGCAATGCGTCTAGTATAATCTCCCGATATTCTAATTTAGGATCAAATAATCCTAATAAAGGTCCAACAGCCAGAACTCTTTTTTATGAGGCTGGCAAAAGAATCCCCTCTAAGTATGGACAATTTCTATTCTATTCTTTAGGAAGTTACCAGAATGATTTCATAAATGCTTACTACAGATCTGAATCTAGAGATTACAATTTAAGCGTTTCATCTCTTGCTTCTAAAAACCCATCTGCTGGTTTCTTGGTTAGAGAAACAATGGATAATGAATTAGTTGCAGCACAAAATACAGGAACCCTTGGTGGTCTAACCTCCTCTTTTTCGGGAAATATTATAGGCGGACTCTCTGCACCGTATTATTGGAAAGATTTCCTTTATTGCAAATACTACGGGACCATCCCTAATAACTATATGATAACTCTTAGGAGATTTCCAACGCCTGTCCTTGATAATTTGAGTGTTCCCTCAGTTATTCAAAGCTCTGAATCTTATCACAAAGAGGGAGTTGGTAGACCTGTTGCGCAAGCTGTTACTTGGTTTGGTGGAAACACTTCTAATACACTTTCAGGCCTATTAAAATTCACTACAGGGATAGCTTGGGACGATAAGCCACAGGATACTCAAAAAGTCCAACAAGCTTTTTCTAAAGGTTTCTTTCAAGATGGTCCAATTAATTTTCTTGGGAAAGCTTTAGGATCGGGAAGTGGAGGAACGTACGATGCTATAGTAGGTGTTATTGAGGGGGTTACGAATGCAGCAGATCCACAATCCACGAATATTAATGCTATAAGAACTGCTAAATTAAGAGACCGTGCAAAACAAGGTGATCTTGGATTGCTAAGTGAATACATTTGGGTACCTGTGGATGTTATACAAAATACAAAGGTTAGAAAGGTAGGTTTACCGTTTCAATGGGATTCATTAAGCGTGGTTTTCGAATATGAGCTATCCTCTGTTGGGGAGGTTAACTCAAAAGCTGCAATGTTAGATCTTCTTGGCAATTTGTTGTCTATAGGTACTAATTATGGAAATTTCCTTACCCCGGATATTAGATACAACTCACAGTTTGCAGCGATCGGATTTCCAGGAGGTGCTGATGGGCTTGAGATGTATTATAAAGATCCTTTAGGATGGGTTATTAAATACGCATCCGAAATAGCAAATATTGCTTCAGCCGGTGGTGATTCTAGTGCAAATCAGGATGTTACCACTGTAGGACCAGATTCTCAAGACACTGGGGGAACAGCAACAAGTTTGGAGGATTTAAAAGCCAAGATTACCTCAATCTTTAACAACGGAGGATCTACCGCTGCTGATTATATAAATCTTGCAAAAGAGCTAGGTGAAACCCTAGGAGCTGCAGGCGGAAGACTTTTTAAAGCTGCAGTTACTGAAAGCTTTATTGAACAGTTCCAGGCGCCTGTTTCTTTATTAACCGGAGCTCCTATAGGGGAATGGCATTTAACTATAGGAAATCCATGCAATCCTATTGCCATGATAGGTAATTTGATTTGCGATGGTGTATCTATAGAATTCAGTGAGAATCTTGGACCCGATGATTTTCCAACTGGTATAAAAGCTACTTTTACTTTAAAACATGCAAGGGATAGAGAAAGGGGAGAAATTGAAAGTATATTTAATCGCGGTGACGGTCGACTTTATCAAACCTCTCTTTCAACCTCCGCGTCTGCACAATCTTTTGCTGCCTTTGCTGATACTGAAGGTAATATACTTTCTGAACAAACCCCGAATGAGTTTTTTAATCAAGATGTTTATAAAGGTCAGCTCGGAGTAAACAATATAGGAAGATAACATGGCACTACTCATTGACACATTATCATCAAATAAGAACGTATTCAATCCTTCCGAAGGACTTGATTCCTCTCAATATGGAATATGGGATTTGACAAAATCCTCCGTTTCTTTCCAGGGTGTAGATCCTCAATTAGCAAGCTTTGCCATAGTCCCTGAATATTTTCAGATGAGACCCGATCTTATAGCTACCCTCAAAATGGGAAGTCAAGGCAAGATGGGGAGTCTTCTAAAATTTAATGGGTTGAGTAATCCTTTTGCCGTTTACGAGGGACAAATATTGGCTGTACCTACAGCTAATACTGTTGATGAGATCTTTAGATCCAAGAAGGTCAAAGAGCAAAGCGCATCAACATCAAACACAAATACTAACCCACTTAATTCTTTCAAGAAGAATCAGCAACAAAAAAAATTCCAGGTTAGCCCAGGAAGGAAGAAATTCCTCGATGAGAAAATCAAAAATAAACCCGTTGAAGTCCTTCCTCCCAACATTACACAGCCGGGAGAAACAACAATTCTAAAACAGAATGGATTTATTGTATTTGCACCAAACTCCGGAGGCGGAGGATTTAATACACCAACTGCAATTTAATAAATGGTCACACAAGATCAAATACAAATAGTTACACTTGCTCTTAATAGCATGAAACTCGACGAGCTCGTTCAGGTTGATAGAGCAAACGGTTCTGATGATGCAAGCGTATTGAGGGACACTGGAGAAACTAGTGTTAAGTCTACTGGATTAAGCGTTCCTTATATTTCAATAAACGGGTATAACGTTACGAAATATCTTCTTAGATTTCATTTAGATCTTAGCGGATTCATACCAACTGTCAGGTTCTCCTTTATAGCTGCAGAAAGCATGTTTATAAGCGTCAATTATCCAAAGGATGGTGATATAGTTTCAATATACATGAGATCTCCTGGTGACTTCTATAAGCCTTTTAGGATGGATTTTAATGTTCTTAGTGTTATTAGTGAAACGACAAATAGAAACTCTAAGGAGGGGATTGATTCTGAGGGTCTAGGAATAAATTTAAGATTCACCATTGAGGGAGAATGTAGAATCCCTGGGCTTTACACTGAGAGGATTAAATCCTTTCCAAATATTAATTCAAGCGATTGCCTTTTGGAGATTTCACAAGATTTAAATCTAGGTTTTTCTACTAATGAGAAACAAACCGACGATAAGATGACATGGCTTTGTCCATCATATTCCTATTTTGATTTAATAAAAGAAGTTACATCAAGAGCTTACAAGGACGATAACAACAGTTTTTTTGATTGCTGGATAGATTCTTATTATAATTTGAATTTTGTAAATCTTGGAAACCAATTTTCATATGGTGCAATCCCTAAAGTTAATGCTACTTTTCTACCTGGACTGTCTCCGGGTGGTTTAAAACCCTCTGCAGCTTTACCAGGAACTCCTGATCCAGATCCAATTCAAATGCCTCTTATATTGACAAATCTTACAGGATTTGGTACAATCCCGTATTTTATAATCGGGTACACATTAACTTCTCGCTCTGGCAATCTCACTAATGCTAAAGGGTATGTTACTGATTTTGGATTCTATGATGAAAGTAAAGCAACAGACAATCCCACAGAGAAATATGTTCACTATGATATAGAATCACAAACTCCTGAGGATATAGAAACTGGAATGATTTTACAAAAAGGTAGGGCAAGAGAAAACATATACAAGGAGGAGAGAAGAATCGATTGGCATGGGGTTTTAAATATTAGAAGCTCCGATACATCAGGGGGTGTTCATAAAAATTTTTTGCACGCTCAGGCTCAGAATGAAATAAATCTGATGGATTCCTACAAAATGACATTAGAGGTTGAGCTTGGAACTTATTTTCCTGGGATTTATAGGGGTCAGGTAATTCCGGTTCAGATATTTTTAACCAATAATGGTCTTAGACAACAGAATTCTGGCGCAATGGGAAATGGGCAGGCAAACACAACATCACAGCCAACACTTGATGTGTTTTTATCTGGCAACTATGTTGTCATAGGTATGCACGTAACGTGGAATTACAGCTCCGCTGGAATGAAACAAAGATTGATTTTAGCCAAAAGACAATGGACTGCCAGTTCTTCTGGTATTATCCCTAAGGCCTTTCCGATTTCATTAACGAAGGGAATTCTGTAGATTGGATAAATACTCTATACATTTCTATTTTTAAATGGCAGCTACTGATCAATTAAGGAGTCTGTTTCTCAAGGGGTTTAAATTATCTAAGCAGGGAAACTATGAAGATCCAACATATCTTGGATTTAAGATTGTTTTGGATTTTGGTACCCTCCCCATTGGTACTGAAGACGGACTTCCTCCTAGTCCTTTGCTTAAACAGGGAAACTATTTAGCTGACACAGGGTTCAACACCTTGGTTAGTAGAAATCCGTTCGGACAGCCTCAATATGATTACAAAACGAATGGGGAGAACGGTGCTATCGCTTTCTATTCTGCACCTGGATATTTAGCAGAGAGGGAAAGCGAATTTCCTATAGGGGGAAAGAGATCTGATATGCTGATACAATTTCAGAATAATTTAAGTGATCTTCTAAACAACTATCCGTGGTTTTTACAGTCTATATCAGGGCTTGATGCATTATACAAAGTTGCAAGAAGCGGATTTCCTGATTCTCCGGAAAGCACTTTTAATGCTCAGAGAACAGCTGGGAAAACATTAGATTTCACAACTCTTGAAGCTCTAAATTTAAGAATGTCTGCCTTAGCAACATTATACAATCAGGCCACATTCGATTTTGATAACATGCGGGAGCTACTCCCAAGAAATTTGAGGAGATTTAAAATGTTTATCTTCGTATCCGAGATTAGAAATTTTTTCAAAACATCAAGACTTGTTGGATCCTCTGCTGCTCTCTCTACGATAACTAATTATGCTTCATTGCTAGGGAATGGAAATAATCCTGGCTCAAATTTAGGAACAAGCACTATCAATCAGGAATACCCAGCGGAAGGATCAAATACAAATCCTGCAAGTGCTTTTAATTCTTTTGTTGGAAACATTGTAAACAACTCTGGTCTAACCGATGAATTATCTCTTTTTCAAAATCAGCAGGACCAAACTGGAATTAAACCAGTAATAGTTTTCGAATGCAGCAATTGTGAATTTGATTTTTCAGACAGCTCCCCGTTAGGTGCAACAATTAGTCAGGGTTCAGATTCCCCTGTGGCATCAACCAATAAATTTAAAATACATGTTGGTAGGGTCAGGATGAAGTCACAATTCCCGAATATTAGACAAGATGGAAAACCTCTGGTTCTTGCTGATAGCTGGGATGGTGCAAGATCATCGGTTCAAAAAAATCCAAGGAATGCTGAGGACATCTTATCTATTGGCTCTGAGATGCTAACCAATTTCATAAGCAATTCATTGAATGATCTGATTAATGAAGGTGTAGCTAATTTAAGTAATAATATTTCAGGGATAGATCAAGCATTGCTAGGAAATATTTATAGTTTCAATCCAGGGGAAATCCAAGCACAGCTATCTTTTAACAACGCTCAGAATTTTTTAAACGGTCTAGGAAATGTGAATATTGGGGTTCAAAATACTACATTACCAAATCCACAAAACGCAGGTCTTGGAGGTCCACCTCAAAGAGTATATCCAAAACCTTCAGGAGATGTTTATGTTGAAGTTCCTGGGAGGGATCTTGGTGTTCCTGATAGGGTTTATCCGCCAGTCTCTGGGGATCTATTTCCAAATTCCCCTGGAAGTGATTTAGGTGTTCCCGATAGGATTTACCCTCCGGCAGACGGTGACGTTTACGGAACAGTACCTGGACCAGATCTTGGAGTTCCTGACAGGGTTTATCCGGAGCCAGATGGTGATGTCTATGCAGATGTCCCAGGTAGTGATCTTGGGGTTCCTGATAGAATTTATCCAGAGCCAAATGGGGATGTTTATCCAGACGTTCCTGGCTCGGCATTGGGTGTACCTGATAGAATATATCCTTCCCCACAAGGTGATGTTTATCCAGATGTTCCTGGAAGGGATTTGGGTGTACCTACAAGGGTTTACCCTGGAATAAATGATGATGTTTATCTCGATGTTCCTGGCGGTGATCTTGGTGTTCCTCAAAGAGCTTATCCTGGAATATCTGATGATGTTTATAAGAACGTTCCTGGCCCAGATCTAGGGGTTCCACAAAGAAGATATCAAGAACCTGCTGGTAAGGTTTATCCTGAGGAAGTCCCTGTGGATTATTCTGATAAATTAGGGGATTCTAAAGTGTATCCGCAGGAAGTTTTCTCCCCAGAGATTACTTCCATAGAAAGTGGAAGCATTTATCCCGCTTCTCAAAAGCTTAACATAAATGGGGAATTAAGAGACCCTTCTAATTCTTTTTTGCAGACACCTAGCCCAGTTTATCCACCTTCCCAAGTATCTTCAGCTAGCACTAAGCAAAGAGGCGATATTGGAAAAGTTTATCCGCCAACAAGTGGAGACTTTACACTGGAAACACCTATAAATCTAGGAAACGCTAAGCCTGCAAGTAAGTTTAATGTAAGTACAGGCGAATTTAATAGAAATGAATCTGAATTCTCATAATGCCAAGTGAAAGAACATACCTAGGTACAGTCGTCGATAACAAAGATCCCTTATATCAAGGTAGATGTAAGGTTGAGGTCTTTGGAATTTTTGATAAAATACCATCTCAGGATTTACCCTGGGCAGAACAAATTACAGGCTTAACCTTTGGAGGTGAATATGGAAATGGTAGTATATCAATTCCTAAAATAGGAACGGTAGTGGCAGTTCACTTCGAGGAGAAGAACTACTACAAAATGACCTACCATTATATTAAAGAAGTATCCCCTGCCCTTATCGAGGAGCTGAAACAAGAAAATTCTTACGAGGGATCGCAAGCAATTTTATTTGACAGTGAAGCACAACCAGGACTTCTTAAAATAATGTACACAAGAAAAAAAGGTTTAGTTTTTCAACTTGGCGATGCATCCGTACAGTTTGATACTCAAAATGGCGGGACTAGCAAGGAGAAATTAAGGATTGTGATTAAGATGAACGAGGATGAGATCCGAATGGAAAAATCCGGGGGAAAACAAAAGGTTATAGTTAATTCTAAAAATATTGAACTTGGCGAGGGTGCTGCTGAAAAATTGGTTCTAGGAAACACTTTTTTACAATTTTTTAATACTCATACTCACCCAACTGGTGTTGGCCCTTCGGGAGTTCCAGTTCAACCCATGGTTGATGCTCAACATCTCAGCCAAATCTCTAAAACTAAACCGAGGTAAAAATGCCTGCAGACTGGTCTTCTTTTATTAGTAATGTTTCAGACAAGCTTTCTTCTCAGTCTTTGAAAAGTAACCAGGAAACTGCTAACTATATAACTGATCAATATGTTTCTTCAACTGTTGGAAAAGCACAGAGCCCTTTTGGAAACACCCATCAGAGTGGACAAAAGACAATCATGTCTATTGCACTTAAGAAAGGTATGGACGAGCTTGCTAAAAACCCATCTCCAACTTTTAAGCAGCGAGAGGAGGATCCGGCATTCTCTGATTTAACAGGAGGAATACCATCGGGTCCCAGTGGGGGATATGAAGTAATTAACGAGTACATAAAATGGGCTAAAGAGAATCCAACGCTTGCTCCTGCTTTTAAATTTACTGCACTTTTCGAGGATCCTTCTGTATACCCCTCTAGTTTAGATAAGGCAATACCTTTACTTGCACAGAAAGTTCTTTCCCAATATGACGGAACTGAAGAATTTAATCAGTGGGTAGGAACACTCCCGATCGTACTTGGAGATTTGGGAAAAAGAATATATGACCAGTATATAAATATCATAACAAACAATAGAAGTTTAAACGTTGGCGTTGAAGTTACTGCAAATGTTGTGTATAGAAATGAAAATTATAACTATGCTGAGGTAAAAGCATTATCTGATAATATCATATACGATAACATTACCTCCGGAAGAATTAGTAGTAGGGGAAGTAGCTCAGTCGAAGTTAGAGGGAAAATATCGAAAATAACTGTTGATAAACTAACAGGAAGACCTAAATACTTTGTTGCATATCAGAAAGATTTTTCCTCCAGGGGGATTATAACAGTTAACAAAGAAGTGTATACCGATACAATAAACGTGATTGTAGAAAGCGACTCCGTGAGATCGAGAGCACTTTCTTTAAAATCAAATTTAAAATATACAAACAAGGTTTTTCAAGTTTCTTCAGAATATGATACAAATAATATACCACTTTGGGTTAACGAGAATTTGATAGTAAAACTTAACTATTTAAAGCCTATAGATAAAGGATATTTAGATCAAATATATGATTTTATAGATCCACAGAGAAGCAAATTAATAAACATCCGAAATTCTATAAACTCTAAAAAGAGTCTCTATGGGAATTCACAAAGTGGTGAGGTTAAAAAATGGTTTGATGCTTTAATTACCTGGGGTAATTCTTTGGCAGATGAGGCCAAAAAACTCAATAATACCCAACAGGGTGATCAAAATGATCCCTATGAGATAATGGCAAAGGGTGTTATTGGGTACTGGATTTCAACACTGGTCCAGCCCTTAAGTGCATCACCTCCGGTTCCCCCTTGTAGCATTCCTACTCCTGGTGTGTATATTGGCTTGTTTTACGGTAATCAAAAATTTCTTGCTGATAATTTAAGAAGAGCTTTTAATACTGGTAAAACTTTCAAAATCCCAGGATTAGAAAAAACAGCTGCACAGGCAGTTTCTAATGCTCTTGCTATATCCTTTGCCTTACATTTAGCTGAATTAAAGTTCCTCTATAATGGACAAATCACAACCCCTGGTGGACCAGTTCCTATGATAGGCTTTATTCCACTTGTTTATTAAATATCCCTAATCTTTTTTAGATATATAAAGGGATATTTTTTCATTAACTTTAAAAAAACAAAAAATGAACGACTTTCAAGTTGAAAACTTTGATTGGACTTTACCGAATAAAAGAGCGGTAAATAAAAAAATTAAATCACCTGATGATTCTAAAGTTTATTGCCACGAGTCCTATGCTCAGGAATTAAGTAATCTTTATTTCTCTATCCATAGAAATGAAAATATAAGTGAGGGTAAGGATTTATTAGAAGGCGAGATGTACCAGTGTAAAATTACACATATCTCTAAAGACGAAGCACTTGCTCAGACCGTGTCTGGACAAACTGTTTATATAGATATCAGAAAAGAGCTAAGAGATGCTCAAAAATTTAATCTACAAAACGTAGATTTTAAAATTGATGACATAGTAAAGGTGCGTGTTAGGAAAACCGGTGGATCTTATTTAGGATCTATGGTAGAGTGCTTTATGCAGAGTGTTAAAGCAGAGTTATTTGAGCAAATACGTCAAGAAAGTACTGCTTATACCGTTAAAATCGAAAGTGTTAATAAAGGTGGCTATATAGTGGATCTCTCTGGTATTAAATGTTTCTTACCTGGATCTTTGGCTGCAGCAAACAGGATAAAAGATTTTGATTCATACATCGGAAAGGAGATCCAAGTTATGATCGAGGGTTATGTTGAAGCTAAGGATATTTTTATAGTTTCTTATAAAAAGTATATCAATAAGATAATGCACTCTAAAATACAAGAGCTTGATCTGACTAAAAAATACAAAGGAACTGTAACAGGAACTAGCGAATTTGGTGTGTTTGTTGAGTGGGAAGAAATTTATACTGGATTAATACATAAAACAGAATTTGAAGGTGAAGGTCATGTTTTAAACTTCATCCCAGGTGATGAAATCGAATTCTACATCAAGGAGATTAAGGAAAAAAATAGATTAACACTAACATTAGAGCAACCTTTAGAAAGAAATGTGATATTCTCTGACTTGGAAAAACAGGTGAATGATGGAATATCCGAAGAATTTATAGCAAAAATTAAACACAGAAGAAAAAATGGAGCTTTGGTAGAAATTATTTCTTTGGGAGTTATGGCTTTAATCCCGCAGGATAGACTGGAGAAGAAATACAAAAATGCTAAAGTTGGTGATGAGATAGAAATTCGTGTTTATGAAGTCGACCCTATAGCAGGAAAAATATTTGCACATCCGGTAAATGAATAACAGTAATCATTTTGATACTATGCATGCTTTGAGCTCTTCTGTTATAGGATTCGAATTTGAATTTTATACAGATATGCTCAAAGGGCGTGTTGCGGATGAGCTCGAGAAATTACTGAAGAAGAAGGTGGTGGTTTCGGAGAAGTACCATTCAAAAACACCTATAGATAGGAATACATTTAAGCTCGAGCCTGATTATTCGGGTGGAAGTAAAATGGTGGAATTTATTACCGGCCCATTACCATATGACGAGGCAATTCCGATTATGATCAAAACCCTAAAATGGATTGATGAAAACGGATGGACTAACGATAGATGCGCATTTCAATTCTCAATTAGCTTCGATAAATTCAGACCTGATATAAAAGATAGAATGGAAAACTTAGATAAACTAAAGTTTATTTTAGGTTTGGATGAAGGTAGAATTTATGATAAATTTGGTAATAGAGCTAAAAATGTATATGCCAAATCTATAAAGAGAGTAGTTCCTAGGAATAGGTTTTCTATACTTGAAAACATTACCTCTATTGATCCGAGAATGTTTAAAGTTCCAGAGGACAAATACTATGGTGTGAATTTTACCAAGTTAAAGGAAGGTTATCTTGAAATAAGATATCTAGGGAATAGGGATTATCAGAAAAAGATCAAAGAAATAAGAGAGATCGTAGATTATGTTATATTGTATCTCTATGATATACTTTCTAGAAGGATCTCAGGATATACTAAAGATGATGTTGCAAAGCTCCAGGTAATGATGAACGACTATGCTAAAGTTGTAAGATCTTTTAACAATCCCGAATTCTTTTTTAGGAACTACCCCAACTTTCATCTTTTTGTTGATCTTAAGGGATGGGACGAAAATATTAGATCCTATTTTCCGGTGATTAAGAATAAAGTTTTTGATCTTATTGTTGAGGGTAATATAACCTCTTGTTATTTTAACTATGACACTACTACTGGGAGATATCAAGTAAAAGAAGCAAGGAGTAGAGATGCTTTTATTATAGAGGACGTTGATCTAATTCTAAGCGATGTTAAAAACGGTCTTATAGTTAATTGCAATCTTTATGATTGTGAAATTAAGAAATCGCATCTTGATAATTGTCAACTTCTCTCAGGTACCACTGTTTCCTCGTCTAAACTTAAAGCTACTAAAGTTGATTACACAAATACACTTAAGGATTGCTTTATAGATTGTGAGGGAAAAAATTTAAACTGCAAAATAGAAGGTGGCGTTTTAAGAGGTGGTACCGTTGGTGAATATGCTGAGATAAGTGATGATACCATGAAGGTAAAGGGATGGGACGAGCTTAGAAAGCAGAGATTTATCTCAGATAAAAGACTTAAGGATTTGAACGATTCATCCCATATACCAAAGTTCAAAAACATGAACTTTTGATTTGACCCAAAATATATAATATCCTATGATACTAGATGCTTTAATAAAAGAAATTGAGGATGCGTTATCATTTAGCTGTGCACTCCCGTATAATCTTAATAGAAGTGAGATAGAAAGAATTATAGGAAGGGCTAAAGCTTGGATGTACGATAACTACCAATATGCTGCAGAGGACAGAGTTTTCGTGATACAGAAACAAATTTTTGATAACAGGAATTTTCTTTCTACACGTCAAATAAGACTGCCCGATTCTATAGTTAGTATCTACGATGTTCGAGATGTCGGGGGATCTGGGATATCAGGAAATCCAGATAGGGATTTTGGAGATTCTAAGCTACTTGGATCTGAACTTCTTTTATCACCCTTCGTTGGAGATAACCTTGTATATAGAACAGTGATGTATTCCTATTTTGATTTGGCAAGGGCTTATATGTTGAACAGCTATGCTTTTAAATGGAATAAAAATACAAAAAAACTTACCATTCTAGGTAGAGACCCTGGAAGATCCGGGGGTAGCAATCAATCAGCGAAGTCTCAGCAGGCACAGGGATTTTCAGGTGGAGGTGGTTATGACGTAGCGATTAGATGCTATGTTGCTATAAACGATGAGGATTTATATAACGATGAACTCTTTGTTAGATATTGCATAGCTAAATGTAAAATAGCATTGGCGCAAATGCTTGGTGTTTTTTCTTATAATTTACCGGGAGGTGTTCAGATTAATGCTTCCGAAATAGGTAATCAAGGTGCAACAGAATTACAGGAGGTTATGGATATGATAAACGGCGAAAACACTCCTTCTTATTTCTTACAGTGGAATTAATTTACAATACATAGACCCAAAAATAAAGGCCAGGATATCCTGGCCTTTATTGCAATCTAAAAAATGTTTTATGCTAATCTGAAAATTCTATAGAATTTTTTATCTCTGTTTGTAGCACAGATTCTAATTCTGTAAGATTCAAACTCTTTTAAAACTAAGTGTTTGGTTACGTGTGAAAGATTTCTAGGTACTACAAAAGATTGCCCAACATTCATAGATTCCAATAGAATCCTAAGCTTCTCTCTTGCCATTAGATTTTCTGTTCTTCCAGATCTTGAAGGTAAAGGAATACCCGTTTCTAGTTTAAAAGTTTGAACAGTTTGAACAGTTTGCATTTGACCTGAGAATGCTTCAGTTTGCTGTGAAATCTGAGATACTGGATTAGACGTCTCTAATTTTTTAGCGTTAGATCTTACGTCTCTTCCAAAAGCTCCTTCAATTTTTAGAACATACTTTCTAAAGACGATTGAATCCTTAGTTCTTCCTAATCTTCCCGCTACTACGGATTTAGGAATTTTCTGTTCTACAGCCAACCTGAGGAAATTATCCTCTTCTGGTGTCCATGCTTTGTGTTTGTTCCCCTTTGATGATGTGCGGCCAAGGGGCTTGCCGTTTTTTGAAAATTTTCTTGCCATAAAAATATAGGTTTTAAATTATGATCCAAATATATGGAACCTTTTCGAGAAAAAAAAATTATAAGTGTTTTTTCCTTAAAAAAATCAAAAAAAATATTTTTTTGTTTAAATAAATTGGCACCTCCCTTTTTATCCCCGTCAGGGACAAGGGATATATAATCAGAATATTAAAAGATGAGAGAAATCTACAACAGGGATCCCGATGATCCAAAATACAATCCATTTCAACTTGAATCACTAGATCCTGTTGAGATTTGTGTTGGCCAATTAAAGATGGTATTACTTACTAACAAGGGCGAGGTTTTAGGTGATCCCAAATTTGGGTTAAATATGGAGGATCTTATCTTTAATCTTGGTCTATCTGAGTCTAGTATAAAAAAAGAATTAGACCTTTTTTTAAAAACGTATGTTCCCCTTTTTGGAAAGCTCGGTGGTACATATACGCTTGAGTTTTATAAAGGAACCGAAAGGGATATAGCAACCCTAGATTTTTCTATACCCTCAGACGGGGGTTTAAGCCCAGTAGTAACTTTAAGAATAACCTAAATTTAATATGAATATTTACCGGAAGAATAACATCCTAATAAATGGATTACTGAACGACACCTTTGTATTTTTACAAGATACGTATAATCAGACTGTTAATCTTTTTACAGTAGCTTCAGCTTGGGGACAGGTCTTGTTCGTATTGCAGAATCTTTCACAGATGATTCTTTACTTTATAGAGGATTCTATAACTGAACTTAATATAGAGCAAGCATCCAGAGATTATTCTGTTCGAAGTCTTGCTAGAATATCAGGGTACAATCCTGCAAGGTCTATGGCTGCTCAGGGAGAAGTCCAAATAGGGTGGAATAGAACAAACTCCGATGCCGGAGGAGGAGCGATAGTTTTATCTAATTACACACAAATAAAAAACCAGAACAACGGTAAAAATTATTCATTAATACTATCCTCTCAAAAAATAACAATACCACTTACCGGCGGATCTAGTCCGATAAGAGTGAAGATAGCGGAGGGTGCTTTTCAAACACAGGTAGTAACCGGAACAGGTCAGTTACTTCAAAGTTTTAATTTACCAAGTCAGTCCGGATCATATATTGATCAATTCTATGTTGATGTTTATGTGAATGAAGAGAGATGGAAAAGATACGAGTCTCTTTATGATATCCCTCTCAACGGAAAGGGATATCTAGTTAGAAGTGGAATTCAGGAGGGACTTGACATTTACTTTGGCAATTCTTTCTTTGGCGCGATTCCGCCAAGAGGATCAAGAATAAGAATTCAATATCTTCAAAATACTGGCGCTGCTGGAAACACAAAGGATAACAAGCAAAGTCCTCTTAGTTATAGATGGGCAGATCCAGGAACAGATCTTTTTGGAGCGGAGGTTGATTTAAATGATTATATCCTTATAACGTCTACGCTTAATCCAATGTTTGGTACTAATCCAGATTCTATTAATCTCATAAGATTGGTTGCACCTAAAACTAGTAGATCTTTCGTTTTTGCAAATGCACAGAACTATGAGATATTTTTGGATAAGTTGCAAATATTTTCTCAGATCCAGGCTTTTTCGACCTTTGATGACGAGTACCTAGACGATGATAATATTGTCTACCTATATTTAATTCCGGATATCACTTTAAATATTTCTTCCAATGAGGATTATTTTAGCATACCATTAAATCAATTCCTGTTAACCTCTGATCAAAAAGCAATGATTCTTAATTTGCTAGAGCAATCAGGATCTATGATTGCAACAACTGTGGTTAAGATAGTAGAGCCAGTAATTAGTAGATACACCGGTAATGTGATTATGACGATCTTTGCTGGATTTGATCCGGAAACTATAAAAAGGGAGATTAGGAAAAGAATTTCAGAATACATGCTTAATGTGAAAAGACGAGACACCATACCAAAATCTGACATAATTGCTATTATAGAAGGAATAGACGGTGTCGACTCAGTGAATTTCTTTTTTGTTGGTCAAAAAAATGAAGCTAACCAAACAATCATGCAGAATATGACCAACGTTTCCACAGTTCAGCAGGATCAGCTTTTGGGACTAAACGAGTTCGGAGATATCGTAATAGGTAGAAACGAGCTTGTGGTACTTAGAGGTGGATGGTCCGATAGGAACGGAACTCTTTTCACTGAAAGTATAGTTGAGGGAAAACCTGGGCCACTTAATATTAGTATTTCTGCTATCGTTCAGCCTAACTTTAGAGCGGAGCTTAATGCTGAGCTTAAGGCCGCAATTCTTAAATCACAAGATTAAAAATGGCAACTTTAAAACAAGAAAGATTTTCACCGTTTTTTGCTGATCCTGAGGGTGGTCTGAACTACAATAAATCCCTTGTAATTCCTTCCACAGCAAACACAACATATTACAATCCCGCTGAGGTTTACGCTACCATACAGGAAGCTTCAGATCGTGCTTATAATATAGGGTGCTCAGGGTACAGACAAGTTTTAGTCTCCTCACAGGGGGAGTATAAATATTCTCCATGCACAAATTCTTCAGATTTCAAAATATTAATGAAAGAAATGCCAAGCTTTTCTGTAGAAAGAAGGTATTATCAATACGACCCCCGGGAAAATATTTATGATATAAGGGATAGCTTCAACGACGATCAGCCTAATGGCTTTGATTATAAGGGGAAGATTTTAAATAGAACACTTTCAAATGTAATGTTTAGAGATCCTATTAAAGATGGTATTTTGCAATATTTCGAAAGAGTAGTGTATGCATTGGTTGAAACAACAAAACAAATTAAAAACTTTTTCAATTACACCGTTAAGGGAAATAACAGAAGAGTATTCTAATTAAGATGTCAAATTTTTTTTATAGAAGATTAAATTTTTTCAATAAAAGGGGTAATCCCCTAAATTTTGATTATATCGGACCTACCGGTGCGACTGAGCTTGAATCTACATTCATATATTTGAGCAACTCCAGCGTAACATCTATAGGTGATATAAATGTAAATTCTTTCGACCTTGAACCTGCTACCCTCACACTTTACTTTGAGGACTTAAACGGATTCACGATTATTGATTGGGCAAACGAGGTTCAAACATTTTTACAACAAGGTGCAGAGGTTTTTCTCAATGGCCGTGTAGCAGGACAACAGCAATTCAAGGGAAAGATATTTTCAATTACCCCCTCCGGATCTACATATATCATACAGTTCTTCCCCGGAAAGTCTGAGGGGCAAAGAATTATAAGTAACGGTAATAAAATTTATTTTAATACAACCTATAATTTTAGACCTGGTGGGTATTATAAGGGTAACATTTATTTTGATCCTGTCTCAAGTGGACTCTATGAGAATGAGCAGATATTCATAGTTCAAGAATTCTATGATCAAAACACATCTTCTTTCAACTATGGACTTCCACACACAGGAATAACTGGAGCTACTGCAGGAAAATGGAGAACCAGATGGTACAACAACAAATACGGTGAAACTGATGTCTCTGAGATAATTTTCACATACCAAATATATGATGATATTAGTGGTGGTGATGGACAGCCTCTTATAATAAGCTATCCCAATATTGTTTATAGCGTTGATGTTGATGCAAATGACACCTACTATGGTGCAAGCGGAGGGTATATTCAAACATCATCTGTTTCATCTGAGACATTGTCTATTAGTGTAGCATTGAATTGCGGTGATCTTAATGGTAATATTTACGAGAGAAAGTTGATTGTTGAAGATATAACCGGAGGGACAGGATCTGCACCAATAAAGGTTATAGAAGTTGATTTTTACGGGGAAATAGTTGGTGAGGATCCTAGATTTGATGTGATGCTCAAGAATATAGGTAGAGCATTTTACCCGTCGGATTCTGTAATACTGAGAGATCACGATCCTGCCGAGCCTTCCCCTAACTATCTAGAGATCAACGATAAAAGAAAAGAGCTTTTAGTTGCAGGTGAAGAGATCTTCCCTTATGCTGGAGCTTATCGTGGTCTAATTGCAGCTATTAAGTTTTTTGGATATCAAGATCTAAGAATAAAAGAGTATTGGCTTAATCTAGAATATCGCAGGTTACAGGTCGAATCCCCTCTCCAGAAGAATAAGCAATTCCTTGATGAAATAAAAGCTCAGCAATCCATCAACGGATACACCCAATCTATTCAGATTGCTGATGTACTGGATAATCCAAATAGCGGTAAATATAGACTTACGCAAACATACGGGCCAGATAAAGAGGGTAATTATGTTCTGGATATTTCTTCTGAGGAGTCTTTAGTTCCTTCTAGAACATATAAAAAAACTTCTCTGTTTGGTCTTTATTATGATTTAAATAAAGATAATGGTGATGTTGATGAATACGGATATCCTGTTGTTATTGATGCTTTTAAATTTACCCAGGAGGAGGTTTTACTAAAACTATTTGCACTTAAGGAGAGATTAAAAAGGGATTACCTCCCATTAAATGCAAGGATTGTTGATATAACCGGGGAGGGCATTTATTTCGAGGTTTATAATACACGTGCATGGACTGATGTGATGCAGAGACCCCAGATTGAAACCGGGATTCATTTTGATATCGTACCAAATCCCGATTTTGGATTCATCGAGGATTTAAGAAATTTCTCAATCCGTCCTTCACAAACATCTATACAAACACCGGAATCGTATTTTAATTCTTTTTCTTCTAATGTAACCGTCCAGGGTGGAACTGGCTCTGGCGTTTATTTCACATTAACCGGAGCTACTGGTCCGAATCCAAGTCTTTCTGTTACCTCTGGCTATTCTTATACTTTTACCATAGGTACAACTGGATTTACTTTTTATATCACTACAGATTCAACTCTATCCACTGTAATTTCACCGGTGGGTCTGGAGAATAACGGGGCAACTGCTGGAGGGGATCCTTTACAGTGGTATGTGAATCCAATACAGACTACCCCAGTTTACTACTTTATAGCTGAGAACACCTCTTTAAACGGGATCGTAAATGTAAGTCCGTCTACATTATCTGATTTTGGAAACATTATCAACCCCCTTGATTTTGCCCAGAACTATTCGGTTTCCCAAAATGATTCACTCTTAACTGCAATTAATCAATTTTATGATTTAAAACAACAAGGTGAGATCGTTGAGCTTGGTGATGGAAAATACGACCCTCCAGCTTTAATTGATCCTGACACCGGGCTTTTCTATAGAACCCCTATAGGGATGCCAGTTGTTTTAGAGATGCTAGTTGACAGATGGACATGGGATGAATTCAATATCAACTGGTCCTCTGTGAATATTCCAGCCTTTAAGACTGGCGACAGGGTTCAGATTAAAAAAATAGATGCCTCCATATCTTTAGGTATAAGCGGTGGACAAATTTCCTCTGCTACTATTAACGGGTCAGGTCTAGGGTACGCAACAACACCAACACTCATTATTACAGGTGGTGGTGGAGCTGGTGGAGCTGTTTCGGCAACGGTAACCGGAACAAGGATAACCTCTATTTCAATATTATCTGTTGGGTCTGGCTACACTTTCACCCCTAACTTATCAATCCCATCCCCTAGTGGAGATTTCGGTACTGTTACTGCAGTAAGTTATTCTACAGGGGTTTACACCGTTTTATTAGACAGTGGATCGACTTCAACATTTGATTCTACTGAACTGTTTGCCACATCTCAGGATTACAGTTTGCTGAACTGGAAAAATATAGATTTTTCAAATCTTGTTGACATAGAATGGACGGTAACAAAATCAGCAACACAGCCAGGAAGTCCCTATAATTTCGTATTTAGAGGCTCAATAGTGGACTTTTATAAGTTAGCCCACTTTGTACCATTCACCGGGGAATATGACGTTAAATGCGGCGTGTATGATGGCTTTAATGTTCAGAGTTTATCCATATTGCCTAGAGCTATAACTGTTGCACCTAAAATAATAGAGATAGATTCATGGACACGCTATCGTGAGGTTGAAGATTATTTATGGAGGACGACAACAAGAAGCTGGGAGGTTTATCAATCAATCTGGGAATACCCAGCTGAGGGAGAAACTATGGGGGAACTGCAGAAGACAATTCCTGCTGAGATTTTAGATTTTGCTACCTATGGAAATAAGTCTCAAGAGGGACAAGATGTTTATGTAAAAGTAGAATCAGCAGCTGCTGGTGCAACTGGGTACATCTCATTTACCCAGAACAATTATCAAATTACAGATATCTCTTCTTTTGAAATTATATCAGGCGGACAATATGGATTTGCAACAATTACAACATCAGTCGCTCATAATTTAGAGACTGGTTATGAGGTTAGAATATTTGGATCTATAGATCAAATTAACGGTAGATGGAATGTGATAGTTCCAAGCGGATCTACAACTACATTCAAAATTCCTCTTGTTTTACAAAACACCTGGAACGGAATACTTTTCCAATCATCTCCAAACAAACTCTACGTTGACACCTCAACAATTAGTGGATACCCTAACATGTATTTTACAGGTTCTGGGGTTATAAGTGTCTCTGTTGACGGAAGGGAGATAGGATCAGCAGATGCTGGTGATTCTTTATATAGAACTGCTAATGCAATAGTCTCTGCTATTAACTCGTATATTACATATCCAGATTACTTTGCTTCCTGTGTTGATCCTTCGCAAGATCCAGTAACTGTTTTGATATCAGCGCCAAGTGATCTTGGTGCAACTCAAAATGGAGTTCCTATTAGTTTTACTCTTACAGGATCACTTTCCGAAACCCCTTCATCCCCCAATCTTGACTTTGGTGTTAATCCAGAGGACAGCTTTGTTTTCTGGAGTGAATCTCAGACAGATCTGCCAAATGCAAATCTAAAATACTGGGGAAGTAAAAGACTTACGTGGGAAATTTTTACAAACAACACATGGGAGGATGCTTACGCCCATGGATGGTATGATTTTGAGTATAACAATGATTGGCTTGGCGGGTATGAGCTACATAATATACAACCTGGTGATTATATCAAATTAAGCACAGGAAACGAATCATTCCCGTTCCCAATAGGAGCAACAATTCAGCCTGGGGTTTCGCCACTTACTGTTCAAAATGTTGCAGATCAATTAAATGCCTCAGATGATCGGTATATTACTGATTTCTATTACAGACCCATCCCTAATGAATCTGGGGATCTGCCTATGGATTCACCTCCAATAAATCTGGTTGTGTCCAATTTTGCAGTGCCTGTTCCTTCTCTGCCAGCGCCAGTTTCTTTGCTTGGCGGATCTTCGTTGTTGATACCGATAATTGGTGTTAGTGGGCCGAGTTTAACAACAACAACCACTACAACATCAACTTCGACAACATCAACTTCGACCTCGACATCGACAACCTCGACCTCGTCGACTTCGACTTCGACCTCGTCGACTTCGACTTCTTCGACTTCGACCTCAACCTCGTCGACCTCAACCTCGTCGACTTCAACTTCGTCGACTTCAACTTCGACCTCGTCTACATCGACATCGACATCCACGTCTACATCTACGTCGACCTCAACGACAACTGAGTTTATAGTTTTCGGGGAGCTTGTGATAGACAATCAGGTAGGATTTGGTCCAATTATTACTAACTTGTCTCAATATACAACTTATACCACTGGTTTCTCATTCCCTGTAAACTCTGGTAGCTCGGAAACAGGGACATTAACTGCATCAGGTCCACCTGCCCCTTGGAGAATTACATATACCCCAGGATCTGCAGGAACTTTTAATTTTGAAGTATTTAAGGCAGCAACATTAGGAGGAGCATGGATTTCCCAGGGAAGTGCAACAGATAATGCACCTAGCGGTGCCTCAAGAAATGTTAATCTAAGTGGTTTGGTTAGCTGGGTTACTGGAAATAGTATCATGATAGTACTCACCCAGCCCTAGTAATTTTCTTTAAATTTTTTTTATGAAAAGAATTATTTTCATTAGCGTACAACCGGATGATTTTTATTTTTATTGGCAGGTTGAGGTTTTTATACACAACGCAATAAAGAACGGGATAAACCCAAAAAATATCCAGATACTTTTTTCTTGCGTCAAAGGACCTAAACAGGAGCTAATTGATCTCTCTAAAAAATATAATTTTGTAAAATTTTATTTCTATGAGAGAAATGAGTTTATTAACTACGGATACGTTTCAGCTTTAAGACCTGATGCTTTGGAGCAGCATTTTTCTAAGTATCCAGAACTGAGGGGCGAAGTTCTTTTTTATCATGATTCTGATATAATTTTCAAAGAACTACCCGACTTTGATTCTATGCACGATGATAACTTTTGGTATTTGAGCGACACAGTTTCCTATATAGGTGCAAACTATATTAAATCTAAATCTGATCAGCTGCTAACAGATTTATGTGATATTACTGGTGTTAAGAGGGAAATTGTTGAAAGTAATGAGAATAATTCTGGGGGAGCTCAGTATTTAATGAAGGGTGTTAATGCTTCTTATTGGTCTGATGTGAAAGAAACCTGTTTAAATCTTTATAAATACATGGCTGAGAGGGAGGAAGAAGAAAGAAAGACACTGACTCCAGAGCAGCTTGAAACATATAATCCAATACAAAAATGGTGCTCTGATATGTGGGCAGTTTTATGGTGTGCCTGGAAAAGAGGTTACCAAACAAAGATATCAAGAGAGCTTGGCTTCAGCTGGGGATCTAGCGATCACAAAGAATGGGATTGTCATAAGATTATGCACAATGCAGGGGTTCTTGAAAAAGATAAAGATCGTAAATTTTTCAAGGGTGAATTTATAAACAAATCACCATTTGATCGCGACCTAAGCTATGTCGAGCCTTATTCGAACAGCTGGCACTATGCCCAAGCAATAGAGTATGCAAAAATTCAGAGGAAAGAAATTTTCGGGTCATAGCTTTCTGAATATATAGATCGTAAATAGTTATGGCAAATCAAGTTGTTATCAACCAGGGTGATTATGTTTATTTTTATGACCTTTCAATAGGTTCGGTTATCTCTAGGGACTGGTTATTCCCTGGAGGAACTCCAACAGGGGGAACTGGTTTTGCCCAGGCGGTTCAGTATACTGGGGTAAATTCTTCAGGTTATTCTGTAAGCTTAACCATATTTGATTCATCAACTTCAAAATCTATTACAGAGCCTAATATAGTATCAGTTTCACCACAGAATTTTTTTGTATCTCTTCAAATAACAGATGGAACAAATCCCATTTCATCTACTGATATGTCTAGAAATGTTGTGTTCACCGCAACAGGTCCAACAGGTACCGGCATTTCACAGTACACGTGGAGCATTCCAGGCACAGCAGGATTCACTGGCACTAGCAACACTTATTCAATCTCCCTTATAGATTGGAGCAATTTAACGGGATCTAACCTTGGAGCTGTCTATACACCCTATGTGACAACCCCAACGGTTATAGCCACGACAGTTTTGGGGCAATCTGCCAATTCATATCAAACATTAACTTACAATAAATCTGGCTATGAGGAGGAATTAAATTTGTGTGATTATCCCGGATCAACTGGATCGCACTACACCCCATATATTACTAACACTTTAGTAGAAGACCCATCAAATACATCAGGCTTCTCTATTGGCGCAACGAGTTATTACCTGACTTCAGCTTTTGGGTTTACTGGAAATGGACTCTTTGTTCAGACTGATCAAAGTACTCCTGTTTTTAATAATGCATATTTTCATGCACAAGGTGAGGCAATGACGCTACTTTCTCCAAGCTGGGACGTTAGTTCTGGAAGTGTTCCCGGACAGGTAGTGGCGTCATATTCAGCCTATAATTCGATGGGTCTGTCTCCTGCGGCGGCCGTGAGCTCACTCCCCCGATACACCATTGGTAATTACATGTATCCTGGCGACATATCTGTGGTTCAGGGAGATTTCTTTTATTTCGCTGATACCTCAAATGTTTTAAAGACGCTGGGAGTTGCTACCTCAAATCCTCCTGTATCGTCTTCTAGATACTGGTCAGCAGAATCAATCGGAGATTATCTAAACGACATATCATTTGGATCTATTTCATCTAGAAGTTTCGAAAAAAATGTATCGTCTTCAACATCAACTTGGCTTCCTGGATATAGAGATTCTACTGGTGATCTATCAGAATTTCCTAACTCTGTAGCTTATGGAGGTCCTTGCATACCGTTTGATGTTGATATAGCACCTTTAAACTGGACAGTTAGCTTCTATACTTCTAATACGAGAAGCTTAGATGATTTAACTCTTAGAGGTCCTTATGATATTGAACTCTACGGGGTCTCAGATACCGGAAATTCTCCATCAGGAAAAATGTTTGTTGCTGGTGATAATGTTCATGGACAGGGTATAGCTTCTGTTATAGAGAATTGGATTTCATCGAACAATCTCTCCCCTTATATAGGTGTAACAGCAGATCAAAAATATTGTACTTTTGAAAGGGCATATGAGGTTATAGGTGGTCAGTATCCAGATCCCTCTGAATTTAATGGCTTAAGTATTTTTATTAAAGAGGATTATATTAGTAATTCTTACCCATATCCTATAGGGATAACGGGCAATACCTTTCTTCTCAAAATGGTTTTTTCTGGGAACGTTCAGAACACACACGTCTCTCCGAACACAAACTATTCGATTGCTTCATGGTTAGGATTTTCACAGGATTATATTTCAAATCCATATCAAGAGCAAAACGATCCAGATCAGCCAAAGAGAGGATGGCAATTTAATGGTTAAACGAAATTTTGAATAATGCCTAATGCTTCTTTATACATAAACCAAATTGACACAGATAATGAATTCTATGTTTGGGGATCAGGTAATAATATCTCCCTTTTCACTGAGGGTGCCTGGCAAACATACGATTACACAAATTCTGTGGTCCCCTCAGATTATGGAGGATCCTATTATCTAGACACAAGGTGTCTTTCAATAGATCCTGAAGATATTCTTTGGTGTGGAGTAGCACAAGGACCAACATCTGGATTCAACGAGGTTGCAGTTTTCAGCATAAACACGAATGATGTCTATGAAGGCCAAACATACTTATTCTCAGATATTTCAAATTTCAACGGGGTTCAACAAGAAGTTTGCACTATTTACGCTTCTCCCTATGGAAGTGAGGTTTTAGCTTTTGTTTGTCCGTTAAACGGGATTGGCGGTACCGCTGGTATAACTGCATATACTAAGTTTTATGGTGTAACCGGTGGAAGATTATTTTATCTCAATTTATTCACCGGCGAGTGGAATGAGAATGTGCCAAATTATACATGGCCTCACATTTACGATATTAAGGCTAAAGGTTTTGACGGTAATAGATACCTTTATTATCTTGGTACTGAAGAGGGATTATATGAGATATCTCCAGAAATACTTGAAACTTTTCAACTGAACTATGGTGGTGAGACTATTAAACAGGCACAGATCTTTAACACTAACACCTCTGGTATAATCTCTGACAAGGTTTACTGTATAGATCTTGATGAGGACTCCAATTTGTGGGTAGGTACTGATCAAGGTCTTTCTTTTTATAATGGTTACAAGTTCTGGAATTATGGTACATCAGGACCAGTAACCTCCATAAAATCTAGACCTAATGGACATGTATTTTACGGGATGGGCGACGGGGAATTAGGACAGGGGACTGGATTATGGCATTTCAACGGAAGTACACATACTCAATTTACTCCTGCTAATTCTGATCTAGGTAATTCCAATGTGTTAGGGCTAGGATTGATTGGACATAATATTCAACAGGGAGATTTATTAGCAACCGAAAACTCATTATGGGTTTTGGAAAATAACAACCTATCCCTATTCGAATACGATATCCCACACGTTTACGCTTCCTCGAATTATGCTGGAGCTACTGGATGGAATTTTGTTTATTATTCGCCAACAGGAGCCACAAGTGCACCTCTTCCTAAAGTAAATAAGTACACGTGGGATTATCCCGAATGGAGGGTATATCAAGATGAGTATCTTGCACAAAAATTTCCAGGACTTGACCCTAGAAATCTTTTCTTAACCACTAGTCTCAAGGAGATAGCAAACGGAAGAGCTGGAAGACAGCCATGGTGGAATGACTACCCTATTCCAAGTTTCGAGCAGGAACAACAATTGGAAAGTTTTGTAACCCCTTCTTGGGTTTCGGATCTTACCGTTTACCAGGGAACCTCTGGTTCGACCGGATCTGGTGTTTTCTTAGAAACACAAACTGTTTTGAACATTAACGGGGTAGATAAGCTATACATTGGCGGATACCTTAAAGGAAATATTACAGTTAAACTTGGTTATTATAATGATTCAGAGGAGGCATTAGTTTCAAACACTAATCCAACTTTCCTTGGGAGAGCACAACCTGATCAATCATCTAGCGATCCTGTAGATATGGGATTTGTTGTTTGCTATAACGAATCTGGTGCTGTTGAATCTTTTGTAAATTTTCCTGGTTATTCAACTAGAATACAATCTATCTTTCCAAGCAAAGATGGTAGCTCAATCTATGTTACTGGGACTTATTTAATGCTTATAGAAAACGGACCTTTTATATTCGAAGGCACGATAGATAATGTGATTAATTCCGGAGGTCCTACCGGTGCTCCTGCTGGATTAAATACAGATTTATATCCTGGATCAACAAGTGGTACCTTCCCTTGGATATACAGTGCAACTGGAGCTACCGGTTCAACATATGTCTTCAGTTACGGAACAACAGGGCCAACGTCTGGTGTTATCTATAATTATTCACAAGGGTCTACGGCTTCATCGCCTGGCCTATGTGATTTCAATGACATTTCTAATCCTGCAAGCACCTACGATGAAATTTATACCGTCAGACTTAATTTCGCAGATGTTAATTTTACATGGTGGGAGATAGATTATACACAGATTCCAACAGGCTACGTTTTAGAAATACAAGACACCACTAGCCCATCAACATACTCCTATTTCCATATCAATAAAATATACCTGAATGAAAGTGCAGGTATCTTTGAATCTTCCCCTCAGACAGCAAACTTTGATGTGATATATTCGGGAGGATCCGGATCTCAATCTATACCAGCTAGCTCACTTAGGTTTAGTTTCGTCTCGTATTTAAATGGGACATTCCCTCTTCTTCCATCAATAGATCAGATGATGTCTGATATAGATAATGGCTATTGGCACCCTGGATTTTTTGGAGCTCAGATAGATAAGGATCTTGGTGACTTTAGTACTTACACAGGACTCACATCAGGTAACTATCAATCAGAAATAGATAAAGGATACAAGTTCTTAAACTTCAGACAATTCCCATCGGAGGGACAGTATGATCAATCTGTATTCGATTCTCTATACTCTATTGGAGACGCTGGAGACTATTCTTTAAACGTATCGATAGCTTCATTTGCAGATCAAATAACACCTGAAATCCCTAATTTTTGGACATTAAAAAACGAATGGGATAGAACTTCAGATCTTACAACAACGCTCGATAGATTAGTAGATCCTGATTATTTGTCAGTTTCTCAAACAACAGGGTTACTCTCTTTTATTAGATTAGATTCTTCGAATTTTTCTCTTCTGAGTACCGTTTCAGCTGCTGGAGGTACCACTGGTTTTGTTGATTATAGTATAACCTCAGTAGAATCACTTTCTACTAACAACACAACTTTAATCACTGGATCATCAAACTATTCCTTTAGCTTTGGAGGGATTAATCTATCTCAGGGTTCTACTGGTTCAACCGGCCCTTATTATTTAATTGTAGATAGTTCAGGTAACGGAGTTACCGGAGGATTTATTCCTAATTATGTTGATATAGATATCCCGATAAAAGCATCTAAAACTGAATCCACTTATTTTGTAACTACCGTTGTTGGATCCTCTGGATATTATTTTGGTGACTATTTTACTGCTGGGACAACCGGAACATACTTCTTGACTGCTGAAATTACTGAGCAGGGGGTGTCTAAAAATATTTTTGCACCGAAGTTAGAGGTTGTATCGGGGAACGGTCAGAATGTTATAAATATTCTAGACCAGAAAGTTTTACCTGATGGGCTATTAGTTTTTGCATACCAATCCAATACCAAGCCTTATATAAACATCTTCAAAGCAGATCAAACTGGTAGGATCACAAATCAAAAAGATTTTGGGGATCTAAACTGTGAGCCTGAATCTTTTTCTTTGACCTTTGATAATCAATCAAACGTTTATATAGCAGGATTTAATTCAACAGGTTTAACCGGGGATTCATTTATTGTTTGTGGACCGACGTCAGCCTTCGTTCTCCAGTCTGAAAAATACAACTTCGACCCAGGGATAAATTTGGGCGATATTATTTCAAGGCCAGGATCTGGTGCATGGACTTGGTGCGATGTACACTCCTCTGAAAATTACTTAGACCTTCCGTTGATGTCAACTGTTGTTTTTAGTAATTACAATTCTTCTATTTACGGAAAATCAAATAACACATGGTCTTTAATAGATTCTATTACAGGTAATGATCTATTGACAGTGAAATTAACCCCCTATTTCATTTACACGTTTACTGAACCTGGATATTTCACAATTTATAACATGGTAGAGGATTCACAGGGTAATGTTTACGAGATATCTAAACCCGGATTTATAGAAATAAAAGATCACAAAATTAAAACTCCAGAAGATCCTAGACCTGATTTTGTTGATTCCCGAGACTATGGATTCCCAGACCCTCCTTTTGAGTCTAGAGATGTTCAGTCACAAAAATTAGCCAAACAACTTTTAGAGGACGAAGCTCAAATTTTGAATAACAATAAACAGCCATTCGGATCGAGCCTTATAATTTTTGATGACCCTGATGCAACATTCAGGGATTTGAGTGATAATACAGTTTAATTCTAGGTATCCTTTAATACTTGAAGAATCTCTTCAACTATCGGATCCCTATGATTTGTTTTAAGACTGATGACAGAAATTCCCTCTATAAAGCTTAATTTTTTTGATAACCAATCAAATCCACTAAGCCTTTTATCTCGAAGATCTATCTGAGAGTTATCACCGACAAAGATCATTCTAGCTCCGAAACACAAACGTGTTATAATAAGCTCCAATTGACTCTGTGTAATATTTTGAGATTCATCTATAACAACACAGCAATCAGAGAAGTTTCTTCCTCTCATAAACCCAATAGGTATAACTTCAATATTTCCCTCAGCTATTTCTTTGTCTATCTTTTCCTTATTGTAAAGCATGTACATGTTATCGTAGATTGATGCAGTATATGGTGCTAACTTTGCATCTTTATCTCCTGGTAAAAATCCTATATCCTCACCTGCTGTAACCGCTGGTCTGGTCAGGATTATCTTTTTAACATCCTTTTTAAATAACATATCAAGAGCGATCTGTGCTGCTAATAACGATTTACCACTTCCAGCTTGTCCTTTCAGAAAGGATATCTTGGAATTAAGTATTTTTTCTTTAGCCTCTTTTTGTTCCTCGTTTAAAGTAACATTAAATCTAATCGAGTTCTTAGGTTTTTTGACCTGTGTTTGCATAATCTGTGTTTTTTTGTTTAAGCAGATGGTTTTTTATTTCACCTTTTGGTTTTGAAATGGCATGTTATTTATAAAATATAGATTTTTTTTGGAATAAAACATAGATTCCGTAGTTAAAGAAGAGTATAGAAAATCTTTTACTAGTTCTAAATTGAAATCAATCATATTTAAGAGTTGTCTGAGATATTGATATATATTTAGCTTAATTAGAAATAAAAAAAACCATAAAATGGCAACAGTAAACACAACAGAAATTTTAGGATCGGATTCCATTTCAGGATCTCGTATTACTATCAATTCGAACTTTCTTCTTCTTCAAAACTGGATTAATGGATTTGTTACGGTTTTTGGAGTGGATAGTGTTAATGGAATTATGGACCTAAGTTCAGCCTCTACTGGAAAGGTGATGGCTAAAATAGGGTCTTTCAATTCGATACAAGTACCGGCAGCAGGTGTTGCCACAGCAACTATAAATTCATCAGGTCAAGCTAGTTTTAGCTCAGTACAAACAACATCTTTAACCGCATCAGGAGCGGTTACCCTCTCTGGCGCTGTAGTTTTGGGTAGCGGTGGATCTTTAACTGTTGGTGCAACAGCAAGCTTTAACTCAACAACCACATTAAACGGAGGAGTTTATTTAGGTCCTCTTGGTCATATAGTTAGCCAAAATAAAACATATTTAACCGGACTTACCTCTGGATCAGCATTCCCTGCAAACACTTCAGGTGGAGGAGGATATTTCACGGCAAATGTGAGTTCACCTTATGCCTTAACTGGCCTTGAGGATGTCATTTATGCTAATTGTGCTGGGCCCACAGGTTTCTATATGAAAGTAGTAGATGGGGTTTCCCCATTCGGAGGCACAGTTTCTAATATCCCTGCAGGATCCAGATTAACTATAGTAAACACCTCTGCTGCAACCGGATATATTTGGACTGGAGTAACAGGATCATCGCCTTATTATACAGGATTTAATACAAACGCTAGCTATGGTGGATTCCCATCTAACACAACAGGTATAATAGTAAATCAAAATAAAGCTTATCGCTCGTCTATACAGTTACAATGGGAGCCTCAGGTTGCCTTGAATCAAGCATCTGAAACAGGTTCTTGGATAGTTTTATCGGCAACTAACGTGACAGTGTAAAAGAAATAAAAAAGAATGTCAAAAACACCATTTATACGGCCTTTACAAGTTCAGGGAGGCACATTTTATTCATTCAGTTCAGCCGCTGAAGATTTATCTTTTACTTTCAACAATTCAGTAAACAAATTCAGGTTTTCTAAATTTGCTTTGCTGAATCTTCCAAACATCGACAATGGCTTTAGCTCTCAATCCCAAGATAATATAATTAGGCTTAGCGCTCCTGACAGTGCTTTTCTTGACTATGCAACTTCTGCCGGAAAGATTATTACGGGTAACGGTAATATAGATTTTTCACAGAGCTTCCAAAGCTATTGCTTAAACCTAGAATCAACTATATTTTCAACTGACGAATATGATTCTACGTTAAAACAAAATGTATCTGAGAGAGTTTTTTTCAAATGGATTAGAGAAATTGGTGCGATGAGATTTAGACCAGCAAACTCATCTGAGGTATCCCCTTCCTTAGATCAAAATTCAGTTGTTACAGTAAACGATCTCCCTGTAACACAGAAAAGATATGTAGAGGGAGATCAGCCTCTTGGAACTACTGGTTCTTATGGTATTCAATCTGGAACGTATAACAGAGTTGTTCAATATATTGGTAATCTTGATATAGTAAACAGTGTTAAGAATTCGGATAACTCTTATTCAGAAGTTTATGTTTACATTCCAACAAAAGATGGTAACACCCCTACTGTTTTATTTAAAAACGTTGTAGATAAAAATTATTATCAGGATTTTCAATGGACTAACAATCCAAATAATCCTCTTAATGATGAATATCTAAATGACAGAAATTATGATGAAATTAACCCTAGCGGATTAACAACTCTAGCAATTTTTGACGACGATGTTTTAGGTGCGCCAACATCATCTTTCTTTTACACTGGATTAAATGGTGCCACTGCAGCTGGAAACTGGTACACCCCAAGAGATACTGCAAACACCTACTTTACTGATGAACTTTTCACAGATCCCTCTAATGATATACTTTATAAAAGCTATAATGGTATAGATCTTACGTATATAAGAAGTAGACTTGACTCCATAGGAATAGATTTCGATCCAAATTCATACCAGGGGATTCTAAGTAATCCTAGTATTAGCACTCTTGAAGAGTTCAACTCGACACCTGATGCTGCGGATTTTGAGTTCAACTGCGTTCTGATATATTATGACGTATACGATCCTGCGATACCTTCAGATTCTGCAACTAATCTTTTTGGAGTTTTATTTTTGGACGATGTCAATTCATCAGGTGGTGACGTCTTTATTCCTAGATTAGACAAGTTTAGACCAAATCCGGTTACTAAGCTTAACGGAAACTCTTATGGATTTAAGATTAATCTCAAATTTGACACAGACATAGATCAAACCGGCGTTGAGCAGGCAATCAATGATTACTCTCCTTTTTCTTTATCGATGTTCATGGATGCCATGAATGTTCTTCAAGACGCAAGCTCTACCCTTAATAACGCTTCTGTTGATTTTATACAGCTTTCTGATAGGGTAACTAACATTGAAAATATTACTTTAACTACACCAACATCTATTAATTTAGACAGGAGAATACTTTCTATAGAGCAAACACTAGCAACAAACCAAGCTCTTTTAAAAAATAGTGCTTCTATAATGCAGTTAATAAATCAAAATTACGATCTTGTTAGATCTATTTTGAATAACCAAACTAGCGTAGAAGTTTCTTATAATTTAGATTTAGTTAAGCAAGGTAAGGGCATCTTTGTTGATAGAAGCACACCTAATCAGCTTTTTATAGATAATATAAATCAGGATTTCAATATCGGAAAGGATTATGCATATGGTACTTTTACACAGAACGGTACAAACGTTATTCCACTGAATGATTTTTCAAATTATTTCAAGCATATCAATGCTAGTACTGGATTAACTCTTACCGCTGATATGACTATCCGAATTAACGATACAAACGTTAACTGGAAAAATGGGCAGAGATTTAGATTATCTTTCGGCGACCCTATCTATCCTGGAAATTTTGTAATAAAAATATTAACAAATGCAACAGGTCTTTATCCAATAAGCAATCCTTCATTGATTCAATATTCTACGACGATTGTGACATTCACATCCTCTGAATTTTCTTCCAATTCTTATGTCCCAGTTTTTGATATAATCTGTATCGATCAGGACAATTTAAGATTCCAGGTTGATATGATAGGAAAAAGTATAACTAACACACAATAATTTTTAAAATAAAATGGCAGGTACACAAAATTCAATAAGTTCAATGCTTGCGCAGTTTTTAAGACTGCAAAAAAATTCGTTGGAAATTTTAAACGGTCTAAACGAAGCTGCTATTTCAACTAATAACACTGTCACTATTGAGGTTTTAGACGAGGCTGGACTTCCTAAAAATGCAAACATACCTTCTTATGGGTATATTAGGGGAGAAATACAAAGAATAGACAGCAACGTTCAAGCTCTAGCGGGATTGGGTAATAATTCAGCCACAATAAGAAACCCTGACGGGACTTATTCCCAAATTTTTAAATCTGAAACATTAAAAGAGCCCACACCTCTATCCGGATTATCTGTGCCTAGCACATTTTTTATTAGAGACAATTGGTTTTTTGAAAGCTTCTTAAGCCCACTTCTTTATATTAATATTAATGTAACCGGTAAAATATCGGATTCTTCCGATAGAATAAAGGTTATTCGGGTAATTGCTAATACAGATACTGAAGATAAAAGATCCTTCTTTGATTTAAATCTAAAAGGAAGAAACGATTTGACTTATGAGCAGTACATAAACACTTTAGAGGGAGCGGGTATTGGATATTTTACTGATGAGGATGTGATAGATCTTCCCCTTAGAACATTAAGATTTATTGGTAACTTTGGTGTAACCTCTTATTACGATGACGTTGTTACTGTAACTAATCAAAATGCAAATCAGGTTGAAACAAACAACCCTCTAAACGTATCTGCCAGTTACCAAGAAACTAGAAGGAATTACAAGTTAACTACTCTTAATTATACAGACACACTCTCTAATGTAAAAGATGGTAGAACACTAGATATTGGGGATAGAATTTCAACACCTGATGGAACTCTTTATCAGGTTACTGCGGTAAACGTAGATCAAGGATCTATACAAGCAAAAAGATTATCCGGCTATGAACCAATAAAGCTAGGTGCAAACACTATTCAAATAGCATCTACTGATTTTGGTCCAAGATATGCTCAAGTAAACATCGGTTATAATGAGAGACAAGGTATTTTCTTTAAAACGATAGATGATAATTTTAATATAGTAGGAGCAACCTGGTCTACTGGAGTAATACTTTGGACGAATGATTTGGTAACTAAAAATCCTGACGGCGAGGTAGTTTCCCTTGAGCAATACTATTTAAGCGACGTTTCCGATATTGGTAAAATTCTATTAGGAATGGCAAAAGATAAAACCGTTCCAGCAGTTCAAGGATTAATTCCTGATGTCCCTCTAGTTGTTCCTGATAATTTCAAGGTGGTTCAAATAAATAAGCAGGTAACTGAATCCACTAGCGTTAAAGTAATAAATGATAAATTACAGGTCAAGAGCACTTTAAAAAGTGAAATAAACTCTTTGGATGATGCAATAAACAACACGAAGATCCAGCTCAACACAGGGCTTGCAACATCAAATCAGCAAAATTCAAGAGCTGCGTCTCTACTCTCTAGATTAAGCGGGATAAGTCCTGTAGATATCCCATCTAGTGAGGGAAGCTTAGCACAAACAAATAATCGGATAGGTGTAAATACGAATTCCCTTCAGGCTGATCTTAGTAATTTGATTGACGAAAGGGTAAAGAAAGTAGCTTTGTATTCCTCTATTGTTGATGAAGTTAGTACTCTTTCCCAGGATGTACCACAAGTTTTAGAACCTCCTAAATACAGAGTCCGCGGGTTTTGGGCTATTCCAGCTCCTAAATTAAGTCCTGCAACAGGGGAGCAGGCTGTTATTCAATTCTCCGTAAGATACAGATATCTTACTGATTCTGGATCAGCTCAGCCATCAGAACAGATAGAATATCTTGACGTTGATAACGTTAAAAAAGTTGGTGCTTTTTCAAACTGGGTAGAGTATAAAACGGATATTCGTAAAAAAGTATACGACCCAAATACTGGATTTTATGTTTGGACACCGGAGGTCACTGCTGATTCGAATGTTCAGAACATAAACCAATTGGATATACCTATTACAAAAGGTGAGAAGGTAGAAATTCAAATAGCTTCAATATCCGAAGCTGGTTGGCCAAATAATCCACTTACCTCTGAATATTCAACCTCAGTTGTTATCTCATTTCCTGATAATCTTACAGTGACAGGTTCTGCAGAATTAATTAAAACTAATAACGAGGATTCTGCGGTGGTAAAGGTTCAGGCAAATCTGAATGCACAGGGTCTTCCTTCTCACCTTTCAGAACAGTTCACTGCTGCAGATAGAACTTATTATCATACTGCGGTAGGAATATCAAGTGGATTTTATTCCACAGCTGGATCTGTTTTAAGTTTATACGATAAACTGGTAGATTTACAAAATCAACTAAACCAATTAAAGGCAAGTGTTAGCGCAGTAGTTGGTGTTCTTGAAGTCTACCTTGTTGATTCGTCCGGAAACAAAGTAAAAGCTACTAGAGGAACAACGATCAGCTTGAATGCAGGATTTTATGCTGACTTCTTCTCTGCTCCGTTAACAAATGATGCTGGTAAAGTGGCTTCTGTAATTTACAGCATTCAGCTTGTTAATATAGAGGCATCTGCGCTCGAGCTTGCATCTTCCATACCTGGAGGTCTTCAGACTGCAGCACCAACCTTTATCGGAACTAATAATCCTCAGGGATATAATACCAATTTGAGATATTCTGATGGACCTATTTCTGTTACCTCATTAACAAGACCTCAGGTTATATCCAATCAAGAAATTAGACAGGCTCCTCCGTTTGCATCTCAGAATGCATATTCTCAGTACATTTACCCTAGATATAAAAACGTGGGATTCAACCAGATACTTTTGAATAATCCTAATCCCCCATCTGGTGTTGAAAACCTTGCAGCTAATTTTACTGCAATATACTCTTCAACATACTCATATGATGGCGTTTCGTCTTCGACACAACAAAATTTCGGTGTTTCTGGGGTATATCCACAGAATGGAACGATCTTTACCCCTTATGATCCAACATTATATGCTAACTATTCCTCTGTAATTGGAGGAACAGCTGCTAACGTTTGGAACGGAACTTTTACTGGCGTTACAGGTGGTGATCCTGTAGGGGGAGGATTTATTTCTGAATTTTGTATTGATAAAAGACATCCATATCTCGTAGAGGTTGGTGCTACGACTACATTCACAACCTATGGTGATTTAGTTAAACCTTTTGCATCGTCTGGGGTTTCTTATGCACCATTCAGGCACACACAATCATTCTGGGGCGATACCTCTTTAAATGTGAATTACGTTCAGCAGGCTTTTAGAGTGCCATTATCCTTTCCTTCTGCTTCGACTGATCCAAGAGAGGATGACATGTACCCAGATAAACTTGGATTCTCTTCGAATGATGAATATCTAATCGGGAAATTTTCATGCGGATCTTACTTATTTTTAGCACCAAGCTCTGGTGATTTATTACAAGTAAGCGGCACAACTAGCTTATCATATAGAACTTTATTAGGAGGGGAAACTAACGCAATAAATATACCAATGGTATTCCAGTTTAGATGTGTTGATAAAGCTGGCTATATAGGGGGATGGAGAAAATCTGGAAATCTTACAAACATCAACTATACAAAAAAAATAGGAATAGATATACAAGTTGCAAATAGCGATATTTTTTCTTTCGATGTTATTGTCAGTGGCGGATACCAAAATGACACTTTGGTCGCTCCTAATTTCTCAGGCGGAACAAGATCGCTATTTGTGTAACTGATATAAACAAGAGAAAATGTCTCAATCTAAATTATTTGATTATAATTCTTCTTTCGCTCTGACTAGAACGAATCCTAAATTATCTGGTAATTATAAAATTACTTTAGATTCAAGCGGAGGTGTCTGGTTTAATTCGATAGACGCAAACCAAACTTTAAGCGACTCCAGATTTAAAAAATATAACATAACGGGGGAGAATAATCTAGCTAAGGATCTGTTTAATTTCTTTGATCAAGGTCAAACTTCAAAAGATCTTGTATTTGAAGTAAGTTCCAGTGTGAAAGGAGAAACCCAGTCTGCAGAAAATTTTTCAGGTCAGTATGATTTTTTTTACGGGAGCGGTGCAAATGTTTTAGCTGATAAGAATTACACAGAGGATTTTAGATACTTTGCCCCACTTTGGCTAAAAAGTGAAATCCCAGATTTTTTTGTGATCTTTAAAACCCCTGGACCTCTAAATTATCCCTATTCACAAAATGCTACCAACATATCATCGGGTGTTGTTTATAAAGTCATACAGGATTTTGACAGCGACGGTAATTTTGTGATTAATTACGGGAAGAATGCAGCAGGTGCTGATGTTTTCTATGCTGCAGGTGAGACTTTTATAGGAAACTCCAATTATACTGGATATTCAATAATCAGTGGATCTGGAAAAATTGCAATATTTGATGAGCTTGCATACATCTCTTTATCTGATGATGTTCAATATACTTTTGAGAACAAGATTCTCCCTAATTGCTCTGTTATTAAAACCTTCGACCTTAGGGAAAATACGAAAATTGGAAAATATATTAGACAGATATTCAACAATCCAGGATTTTCAAATTCTCCAATCGAAGTTAGCTGGGGATTAAACTCATATAGTTATTTCAAGGGTGTTAGTTATGCTGATGGTGTTTACACTAGAAAAGCAGAACTACTTACTGAATTTCTTTCCTCGAGTAGCTCTGACCCTATGATAGATTTTGAGGATTATGTCACTTCTGGATTTTCCAGAAATGGAGTAATCTGTCCTAATCTCTTGAATTTAGAATTTCTTTTCAATGATGACGAGTCTGAGAATTTCACAATTAACAGGTATTTTGGTTTTTATGTCTCTAGAAATGATTTTGCTAAATTTAGACTTAATGGAAATTTTTTCTATGAATATAGAAATATACAAGGTAATGAAAATTACCCTCAACCCTCGATTAACAACGTAGGTTATTATGATAATAATTACTCAGATGTCATTGCTGCTACCTCTGGGGTCAGAATATTCTACGAGGATGCATCAGGATTCTTACCTGGATCTGATAATGTTAATCTATATGATTCTAATAAAATTTTTTATGTAACTGACAAGTATGATAATTTTTATACCTTAAAAAGATCTGAGACTTATACACAAGCTGGCGGAAGCGGTCCGGAGTATACATACGGACCTTATGACTATTCTCTAGGTCAATTCACAGCAACGGGATCTAGCGGAGCAACCTCTGGGTCTTTCGTTTTAGGGAATTCTTTTGTTGATCTGCTATCTTTCACTGGAAATGACGATCCTATTCAAAAAATAGGAACCGTGTCTGCTGAAAAAACCAAGGAAAGCGGTAAAGCATATATTGATATTAAATTTTTAAAGAATTACGATTTACCCAATCCGTTAACATTTAAGATATTCTGGCCGAACGGATCGCAAAAAGAGGGATCACGTAAATTTGATATAGTTAGATCCGGTGATTTCTCTGCTATACTGAGATGGGTTGGCGGATCATATTATTCCTCTGGTAATTCCTATTATTTCAATGCAGAAACAGGAACTACAGGAGATGTTGCTAGAGCTTTCTCTGATGTACTAAAAGATGTTGATGATATAATATGGGATACCGGATCAAACGGGAATTATTCAATAATAAGAGTTACTAGCTCAGGAACTTTCGGTAATGATAATTTCTCTATAACTGCTTTTGATAACTATTCAGCATTCACACAGGTTTATAAGGGAACCTGGTCAAATATTTCTGGCTATACCTCAGGCGATGTTGTCTTGTATAATAATAATTATTTCGAGGCTAATATAAACATCCCAGCATCTTCTTCGTCTTTAAATACCGAGCCTGGCGGTACTGTTTGGAATCCATACAACACATTCTCTAGTTCTGGATATGTTGAAATCTGCGGGGTTGATGCCTCAGAAATAACCTCAAACTCTCTATTCAGAGGAGGTACCATTTTACCCAACAATAGGATCATATTTCCACTTTCAGATTCTAATATAATTCAGCCTGGGTATTTTATTCCTACAGTTAAAGGATATGTTGAAGTTAATCAGATTACCAGATATGTTGATTCTCCAATAAAGAGTACGGATACTGAGAAAGTTATCTCGTTCGAAAATTTCGAGACCTTACTTGTTGCAAACCTAAAAAATGATTATGCTGAGGTAGATCTAGGAACAGATAAATCTGTGAGCATATACTCGACATCTAATACGGGAGTTGGTGTTTTTACCTTCTTTGATACTAAAGAATTTGATTTTGATTTTTGGTCATCTGATTATTCTTATAATCCCAATCCAGAAACTTTTAGATACTTTCAGATTCTTGCAGATACCGATGGTGTTATTTATCCAAATTCCCCTTATTTTGTTAAATCCGGACAAATCGTTTATAGCGGAACATTATATAATCAGGGACAAATATTCTACGGAGCAACAGGTAGTACTTCTTTCCAAAATATAAATCCTGGTCCTGATTCTTACCCAGTAGTTTTCCCTGCTCAATTTTCTGATGTAACTTTCGATTCGTCTGCTACATCTTATTCTAACATAGGCTATTACAAAGATTTTGAAGCATTCCTAGGATTTATTGGAATACAGGATTTGTTTCCTGGAACATTAAAACAAAGTGCTTCTAAGGAACAAGCATTTGAGCTAGGAAAACTTGCAACAGAATATGATTACCTAAAGGAAAATTACACGACATCCAGATCCAATATTTCTAGAATAGTCCCTTATATTAATAAATGGGGTTACTCTGGAGGATTGGATGCTAGGGGTAACCAGTACAGATTAAATTCAAGCCCTGCATTCTCTCCGCTTAATTTTTCACCGAGCCTTGAAAGGATTTTACCCGATCCTAAATATCTTAATCATGAGTGGTTTTTATTAGAGCAACCCCCGATAGATTTTCCTGTAGAATTTATGAATTCACAAAAGAGCTATCTACCGGGTAAGATCGATCTAAATAAACTAATAGATGCTGATCCGGCGAATTCTTTATACACCTCATCTTATTTTACGGTTGAGCCTCAGGATTATTCCCAGGATTATAGGGATCTTAGATCTTACACCAAGGAATTGTTTACCCCTCTTGTTTATAATCAGGCATCTGGATATTATGAAACACTATTTAGAGGTGTTAAGGTTGTCTTCAAGAAGAGATCGTCACTTGCAAGTAGCGAAACCGATTCCTTAAATAGATATATTCAATTCTCTAGATCTTACGAGGGATATAACTTCTCCGCTATAATAAGAGCAATACCTGAAGATTCAACAACAATCCAATCCCCGATCAAATATCAATTTATAGAAAATACCCAACAGAAATTTATAGTTTTTATCTGCGATTTGGTAGTTAAAGACCAAAGGGTTTTTGAAATTGGATATACTGGAGGAACTGGTGGAAATCCTATACTTGATTATACTACACTATACTCAATGTCAGATAAAACTAAGCTGACATATCCTCTTTTTTCCGGACAGGATTTTACAACTATTGACACGATCAAATTAAGTTGTGGACTCGACCTTTCACTTTCGTCGGGTAGTTATGTAACTACAACATCTTCCGGAAGAATTAACATTGTAGAAAATCCAGATTATGACACTGATCTTAGGGAGGAGATTAATACATTTTTCGTGGAGAATACAGTTGGAGCCACTGCTGGTCTAAGTCCAACCGGGCTAGGAAGTTTTAATGTGCCTACTATATCTTCAACTTATCCATGGCCTATAGGAATTGGTCCTAAATTTGTACAATTCGGCCTGATCTCGACAACCTCGAATTATACTTTTTCTATACCTTTTGCAACAAGTACCCCTGCTGAGGTTCCTGTTGGCCCTTCATCTATTTATAAAACTTCTCCAGTTTTTCAGGTATCTGGGGGATCCAAATATTTTAGTTCCTTATTAAATAGAGTAACTGTTTCTTATATCTCTAAAATAGCCAATGCTAGATCACCATACATAAAATACAGAACATTCTCATGGGATAGCCTAAATAGTGTAACTGTTGAAAAAAGTGACGACTTTGAGGTTTATTTTGAATCACCTACTAGGATACTTAAGCCGCTAGGAACCTCTTATTCCGAATCCTTCGAAGGACCTCAAGAGTTAAAGGGTAACTCTGTTGCTAGTAGCTATGTGTTGCGACCAAATCAGCCAAATCTTCCTTCAACTTTACTGAGATATTCTGGTGGCTATGAGCCTCTTTTTAGAAAGGTTATTTTCTTTGACCTTGATAAATCAGATACAATATTTGGATCAGGCTCATTGATAGATTTATCTTTTAGAAATTGCAATTTCGCACCGAATAAGTACTACTTCGGGGTTTCAAGAAATTTATCATACACAAAGGTTTCACTTGGAAACCAAATTCTTGCACTTTCTAGTAAATTCCCGGAGGGAGCAGTTTACCCTTTAATAAATCAAACCCCTATTGCGAAAAAAGATTTTAATTTATTCTCTTCTTCCTGGGACCCTGGATATTATGAAAGATATTTGAACGCTAAAGATTTTGAGAGAGTTGCAGGAACAAGGTCTATGACGGAGTATAATACATTCTTTGGGTCTAAAATAATGCAAACCCCTGACCCAGTTCTTTCCTATAATTATATTACACTCCAAATATCTAGAACAAGCGGAACTACCAGTGTTGAACAAATAAATAATGAAATATTTAGTGCAATATACCCTGTTCAGAATATTTCCTCTACTAACTCTGGAACTGGTGTAGGAAGAATTGGACCATATCTTTCACCTGTTGATTTCAATAAGATAGATCCGAATATTTTTCCAAGTGCTGAAGTGATCTGGCAATATTTTCCTGATACCCTGACAGTATCTGGAACTCTTAGACTAGATAGAGTATTAAGAAGACAATTATTGAATTCCGGCGTTAAGAAGGAGTTTATAAATAATATGATTTCGGATTTTGGTGTGGGTAATCCAGATTCTATTGATGACGACGTTATAGACTATATAGAAGCAAATGTAGTTCCTATTTACGAGGGAAATCAGCTAAATCTGTACGTGAAAAAAAATGGGTCGGAAACACTAGACGTTAATCTTTTAATCAGAGGTGATATCTATAAATCTGATCTACTTACCTCTGGATATGTTTTAGATCCTAATTTTAAATTGACACAAAATAGTAATCTAATTTATGATTTCTCGTTTCAACTTGAAAAATCTTATTCATATTCATTGCAGTTTAACTTTTATATTACTAAATTGTAAAAATGCCAAATACAAATATTTTATCTTTAAATTATTCAGACAATCAACCAGAAATTATTAGTAAGATCAATAATAATTTTGATGAAGTTGTAGAGTTTCATGGAGGCAGCCAGGGTTTAACCGGTCCTACCGGTGCTCAAGGAGCAATAGGTGAAAATGGACTGAGAGGAGAAGTTGGAGTTACCGGATCTCGTGGAACTAGATGGTTTGTGAACAACCCCGCACCTCTTGGAGGATCTGGCGAAGTTATAATAGAGGGTGACTATTGGATAGATTCAATTAACGGGGAGATCTACATTTTTACACAAAGCGGGTGGGCTGATACAACGTATAATCTTAACCCATCCGGTGCTGTTTTTAGCTCACTTTTGAGCACATTTTCTCCTTCGATAGGAGGGACCGGACAAGCTATAGTTGAAAACCAGCTGTTTCCAAATAACTATACATTCAATGTCTCTGACGTTACCCCAGAGTCTCAAATAATATCTGAATCTCTTTCTAAATTTCTCGTGTCTACTAATCCTTTAATAGATCCATACCCGCTCTTAGAATTTTCTAGAAGCAATTTAGAAAATGGTCAGATATCCGATTACTCCTTGCATCCCATATTCAGATGGTTTAATTTTACCTCGGGTGACAGCTCACTAGTCTTAGAATCACCAGGAGGAAGTTTTAATATTGGAGCAAGCGGAGGATTTGAATCTAATTTTGGAGTATCTAACATAAATTCTTCCTCTAATTTTACCATAGATTCATCTTCAGGCGCAAACTCTGGTATTTTTTCAACTGGGGGATTTCAATTTGTTGCTCCCTCTGGGGATTTATATTTTTCAAGCACACATTTTGGTATTACTGGTGGATCTGGTTATTTCTCTAAATCAGTAGGTATGACAGCTTATATAGAATCACAGATACCCATGGTTTATGTTTACTCTGCAGGAAGCACCGGGTTTAAAAGTCAAAGATCTGGTGATACCTATAATACTTTGTCCAATTCTGTTTATCACCTAAAGCTAGAGAATAATATCGATACCCAGTTATATCTTAACACAAAAGGTAAACTGAAGATTAATAAAGTAACTGATGGAATCGCATATCCTAATAATTCAATCGGAGCTACAAGCACTTCCAATTTAAGATGGTATTTCCTTTCTGTCCCAGGTAGTCCATCTCCATATACCCCGTTAACTTCGGGCAATACTATTATAATTTCTCCGGAGGGGACTACAACCTCTCAGGATGTTGGAATTTGTTTTGGTACAGACTCATATGGATGGGGATCTACTGGTACCATAAGGCCTTATCTGCAAAACGGTGAATCCATAGATGTAAATCTTTTTGTTGCAAATAATTCGATTGGTGGGTACTGGAATAACTCCTCTGGTGTTACTGCAAGCAATTCTTACGGGGTTAGGTATATTGGTTACGGTACAACTGGTTCTATTAGTACCCAGGCAACTTTCCCTTTCAGAGCCCAAGCGATTGATTTTACTATAGCTAAGGGGGTTACTGGATCAAAATTGACTGTTTATTACAAAGCGTACAATTGGGGAACAGGAGGGTATGGATGTTCCGGGGGGTATTTCACTTTTTGATATATAATCTAGTAAAATCTAGTTCTAACGATGCCTGACTTAAAACTTGTGAGAATTGAAAACGGTGACTCACAAAAAGTTTTTATAGACAAAATAAATCAAAACTTCAATAATATTTTGGGGTTTGGAGGAGGACCTTACGGTAAAGTTGGCCCTCAAGGACCTCAGGGTCCAGCGGGGATCACAGGTCCAATCGGTTCTTTTGGAGACCCTGGAATCCGAGGCACCCTTTGGAATGTTGGTGCAACACAGCCTTCTGCTACTGGATCTATATCTGGGGACTATTGGCTGAATGTGAACTCATCTAATAGAATCTACACATTCACAACAAATGGATGGGAAATAACAGATTCAAGTATATCCTCTCAGGATTTATTTAGAATATCTGGACCTCTACAAACATCTTCCGGGGTAAGCTCTAAATACGGGTATTTCATAACACCAACAAATCCTGAGAATTATAGTATTGTTTTGAATGATTCCACTTTCAACCCTGTGAGTAGCATTTACTCGTACAATCCACAGTATTCTAAGATGGTTATTTCAGTTAATAATGTAATTAGTCCATCTAAAAGATTGATTGAATTTGGTAAAACAATTAATCAATCCTCTTCGATATCGTCAAAAAATCCTAATTTTTATTTCCTTAGTCCAGGAGCAACTGCTGGTCAATATGGACTTGGATTAAGCTCACAGGACGGACTTGAGATTAATGTAGGGACTTCTGATCTTAATCTTAACTCGAGAACCTCTTTTGTTAAATTTAATACCTCTGGATTTAATATAAATTTAAATTCATCTTTACCCCTTGCAGTAAATACCGCAGCGGGTAACATATACTTTAGTTTTGGTGGAACTGCTTATTTTTCTAATACTAATTTTAATTTAGATACAAATTACTATATTCCATTAAGCAGTAGTTTTTTCCAGACCAGCGCAACAGGAGCAAATGCACCTCTGCTTATCCAAACAACGAATTCACAAACATCCAATATTAGACACAAATCTAATATTGGATCATCAAGAGAATCTTTTCTTTTAAGATCAACAGACGTTACTGATTCAGCATCTTCGAAGTCTATTTTTAATGTTTTTGGGAATGGAGATGTTTTGCTAAACAGATCAGTAAATTCTTTTGAGAGCTCAAAAACAGTTACACTTTCCTCTACTTCTCCCGTAAATATAGGAGCTACCGCATCCGTTTACTGGGTTTCTATTTTACCTAGCATAGCTTTAACTGCAGCTGCTTCTTCTAGTTCTGCTGTTCTAAATAATGGAATAGATGTTGTTATAGATCCGGATAAATATGGACCTACTGATCAGATAGGTATTTCATTGTGGACCCCTTCATCTTTTACATATGCTGCATCCCCTTTAAATAGCAATGGTGGATGGCTTTCTCTTTTAAATGAAAATGAATGTTTAACCGTTAGAGTTAAAATGGCTCACCCGGATAGATATTTTAGATTTCTTGGATTATCTACCGGAAACCAAACTTCAGCTCCTACCGGAACATTTGGTTCGACAGCGGGGAATGGACAATTTGTAGATTTGTCAGGAAATATTGCATATGGAGCAACTCAGGTGGAGTTTACTATAATGAATATCTCAAACCCAGCAAGCACATCAGCGTCAAGATGGTTTAAAGTTTATTACTCTGCTTACGGGGGAAATCTGGGAGGATATTCTACTTGGGACGATACAACTAAATGCGGAACCCTTTATACATATAATTCAACACCTTTTTAAAAAATGCATTTTAACACTAAATATATTTTTCAGGGGGACGATAAAACAGAGATCGGTGGCAAGATCAATTATAATTTTGATCAGATACTTTCATTTGCTGTTGGTCCGAACGGTCATCAAGGGGAAAGAGGTCCAACAGGGATACCTGGACCAGCTGGAAAAAAAGGATTTATTGGCTCAAATGGGATAAGAGCAAACCGATGGGTTACCAGTATCATCCAGCCATCTTCAGCATCCTCTATAGAGTATGATAAATGGGTCGATCAATCAACAAGCGATTATCAGATAAAAGAGTATAGTGCAACCGGATCTTGGAATTACACTGGATATAGCTTGTTCTCATCAAACTTTTTCAGGTCTTACTCCGGTGTATCTGGACCAGCTGGTGTTACGGATCGTTTTGCTATAGGTCTTTCCAATACTGGTATATTATCCCCGTATAACGAGAGCGGGACAAATTTAGTAATTAGTGACGCTACCCCAAGCGCTTCGAATTCAAATCCAAATAATAGTAAGCTACTTGTAGTTACTGATGACCAAACAAGCATACCTATTTTTTCTTTTGTTAAATCAACAAATGTTGTTTCAGGAGCTCCTTCTTTTTATTGGTCATCTGCAGGGTCTTCTTTGAAACTTAAATTTCTATCCTCTTATAATTTTACCATCAATTCACTACTTGGTATTACCATAGATTCTGCTACTTCTAGAACTTTGTTAACCGGTAATTCCATGAATATTTCAGCACCTTCCGGTTTTTATATTAATCACCCAGGTGACTTTTTTTTCAATTCTAATACTACTGTAGGATCTGGAAACTTTTTCTCAGTATCCTCCAGAAATTTTAGATTGGGATCATCTTCTCTGACATCTATAGCCCCTTTTAGAATCACAAGTTCTTCAGCTGGATTTGCTTTTAGCACAGATAAATATCCTGTATCCACCGGGACATCTTTTGGACTTGATATACAAACAACAAATTCGAGTCTATACCAGTTTCAATTTTTAGATTCTAATTCTGCAACTATTTTTGGAGCAATGCCAAGCGGCAATCTTACTGGGCAATACTCTCAAACATTTTTCGGATCTACTGGTGGATTAACCCCTGGGGGAACTGCTGGACCTTATTTTTACAAGGTTCAAAAATTTAGAGAAATCCGAAGCAGTAATTACTCAACCCAAAGCTGTGTTTCTTACGGGTCACCTATACTTTTTTCTGGTAGCAATCTTTCAACACCTAGACAGAGTATTAGCCCTGTTTTGGATATAACCCCAATTCAAAATTGGGACACCAATTATATTATAGTAACTCCTGGAAGTACCGGACCTTCAGTTTATTTATACGTTCCAACAATTCTTGAACCTACTCCTCCGCTTTTTTATAGAGATCAGAATAACACATACCGTATTTTTATAAACGACATTTCACCAGTTGCATCATCACATATTCCCCCTAATTCTGACTCTAAGATCTTTGGTATTGTATGGGATTATTACCATTTCACATCTTCTTCTAGTACAACCCCAGTGGTTGTGAAGATGTTTATGAATTTTCCGATCTCTAGAGATACAACAGCAGGTGCTTATACCGGGTTTGGCTGCAGCTATATAGATCTTACCTATTCTTATATCACAAGTAGCACCAATGCTAATCCTATAATTCTTTGGAAAACGTGCACTGGTAGCGCAGGTTTTATAAACATAACAAACAAATATGCGGTTGGTTCAACCACACCACCTCCTAGAGCAACAACACTCCCACCTAGATTTGTAGGATTTTTAAGCGGGCCGATTGTTTTTACCGGAACCTTTACACCTGAATAAAAAAATTAAATATATAAAATGAAGAAAATAAATGGGGTAGATCAAGCTAAAATTTTAAAAATTTCTAAAAAATATTTAGAAATTCATCAAAACATTTCTATAGTAGAAAAAAAAATGCAGGATCTCCAGAATTTATCATCAAAGCTTATCAGTGAGCTTGAAGATTGCAGAAATGAGGAAAATAATTTAATGGGGGATATGGAAAAAACTTACGGAACTGGAAAATTAAATCCACTAAGTTTTTGCTGGGAAAAATAAAATAGGAAATAATTTATAAGATGGCTTACACATCAACATCAAAATTTGTTCAGCTCACTCCATATTTATTAATGGAGTATATGTATGCTGATCAGCCTACGCCAGAGAGCTACTTTACCAATTCTGGAGGACAGACCGTTGGATATAATAAACTAATAAATGGATATCAAAGCGATTCTGTTCAAAATTTTAATCCTACAGCAGACGCCTCTATAACTAATAATACAACATTAAACAGTGTTGTTAAAATAGCAGTAAACTCTTTTGTAACATTAGATTCTAATTTAATCATACCCTTTAATGATTATTCAGATGAGCTTACCAACACATCAAGTCTACCTGTTGTTTTTCCTAGCAATCTCTCTGTTGTTTATGACACTGTGAGATATCATGTAAGAGCTGGTTATAACCTACAGAATATCGATGGTATAGTCGTGGGTATTGATTTTCAGGATTCTAATTTGAATTTTGTGACTATGTCACAAATTTTTATACAGAAGGGAACAGATCAAACGTATATTCTTAATCCAAATCCGGTAACAATTGGTTCTAATATTTATGACAAATATGTTCAGATAAAGATCCCGAGTTTGCAAGATATGAACAACAAGTTCATAAATACACCTTCTAATTTCATATCTCAATCCCTTGGTGGTCTTTTAAGCCAAAGTGGAAATGGATTTTTCTATGGTGCTCCTATGGTAGTGTCAGTCTGGCAAGTTCAAAGCACGCAAAGCTTTGCTGGTTATCCAAGATATGATTGTATTAAAATAGGGACTCTATCTTTAGAGGAGGAAGACCAATTTGCAAACATTGGTGCAATCATACAAGAGTCAGATCAAGGACAGTTTTTTGAGTATTTTGCTACCGATAACGAGGGATTTATAGAGGATTTTATATTATTCCAAAATTCTATTGGAAATCAGTATTATATAAATCATCAGATAGAAGTACTAGAACAAATCGGAGCTGCTATAATAGAGACTTCTAGATTTGAACAAATTCAAACCACCGCCTACGATACGCCAAACTATTATAGACCAATAGTTAAAAATGCAGCTTATGCTGCAACATTCTTTTTGAGATATACAATGTCTCTAGTTAATGCGGTGGATCAATCCAGGATTACTAGGATATCTACTTATTCATCAAATAATCCCGCTGAATGGGGATTAACTATAACCCCAATACAGCTAAGCAATTTTCCACAAGTACAAAAAATTTACAATCGGGTTTACAACCAACCACAAATTAAGCTTGGCGGATTTGTTGCTCCCCCGCCAAGGGAGATTTATAAATTTACTAATGTTTTTATACAGCAGTATCAAATCTCCGCGGTATTTAAGAATCTAGTTTTTCAGGCTGGTGTGCTAACTGATAATGCTAGCTCTACAATTTCAAACCCAACTTCATCAACTACAGCTTTATCTAGCGGGAATCTTACCATCAGTATTTCACCTTTTGATAACTACTACAAGTTTCAATTTTTAAAGCAGGGATTAGATGGGAATCCAGCCTCTATTGATTTAAGTACCTCTGGAAATTATAATATGTCTTTTCTTGATGACCAGGGTAATAAAATTTACATACCAGCTTTATTAGATCCAACTATTGCAAGATCTAGTGTTGGCGAACTTGCGTTCAAGGTGGATGAGTCTACTTCAGTAAAAATAGTATCTTTCACAGATAGAAGATTTTTTATCGTTAACGGGGGTCAAACACCAGTAGGAGCAACTGGAACCAATTTAATAGGGATTGCACAGAATACTGACTCTATTTCTGGTAATCCTCAAAGAACAACAGATATCTTATCAAGTGCGATAACTACAACAAACAACGTTCCTGTGAATTCTAGTCTTCCTGCATCGGTTGTTTACTGGGGTTATTGGAAAAAGGAGGGGGAGATAACCCAGATCCTTCAACCTGAACCAATCCCATCTGCTACAGGACCAGCAGTTATCCCGGCAGCAACAGGACCAACAGGACCTGTTATAAATATACTGGATGAAATTGTAATCATAAGACCCAAGAAACCGATAATTAAATCAGTTCCTCCTGCTGCTCCTAGTGGAGGAGGTTGCTTTGTTGCAGGAACCTTAATAACACTATGGGACGGGTCTATTATACCCATAGAAGAAGTGTGCATTGGCGACACCATCAGATCCTTTAATCTATTGGAAAATGTATTTGAACCTGGAAATGTCCTTAGTCTGATAAATGTTTTCCATGATACGCTTATCAAATTAACTTTGTCTGATCAAACGGAAATAACAAGTTCTCTTACTCACCCGTATTGGAGCTCTAATAAAAAATGCTGGGTTTCATATAAACCAGAAAGTACTTTTGAAATTCATGGAATAGAAAGTCAAGCTATATGTGTTGGTGATATTCTAATGAATTCGGATAGCGGAGAGAATATAGAAGTAACTGTTGACAATATAGAAATCATTAATACTGATGAAGATGTCTTGACATACAATTTTGAAGTTTCAGGTAATCACTGTTACTTCGCAAACGGAATTCTTGTTCACAATAAAGTTGCACCAGAGCCACCTAATAACGATAGACCAGCAAGCACACGTCCACAAACTAGAAGATCATATATTGGAGAAGGTGATGACACTACCGGATCTGGATTTAATACGGCTTAAAAAAAATATCAAAGGATGCTTATAAATCCAAAATTAAACAGCTTTTATTTTAATTTTCCTAAGGGTTTTTTTAGTGAAAGGGTTACCGGTAAATACGAGGCTTATATAAAAAAACAGCCGATACCTTTTGACAATGTACAGCAATACGTAAATAGTACTATTCAGTCTATAAACATTCCTGGCTTGTCTATTGATTCTGTTGAACAAGTTAGATATCTTGGAAAAAAAGCCAACTATAAAAGTTCAACACCTATACAGGATTTATTCTCAAAGGATTTCACCATAGGATTTAAAGAAACAGATGGATTTATTAATTATTTTATAATGCTAGACACTGTTTTAGATTTTTTAAATTTTGGAAATCCCCAGATTTTTATCCAGGATTTACCGGTTAGAATCATGGACAGCGAAGGAAATGTAATTGTGTCTCTCACTTTTAAGGAGGTAATATTCACATCTTTTTCTGAGATCTCTTTTAGCTACACAGCTAACAATCCACAATTCCAAAGTTTCTCTCTTGGCTTTAAATGCAACTATCTTGACTATCAATACGAAGCAAGAAAAGATATATAATGTAAAGAAACATAAATATGAGAACATTAACTGAAAAATTGGTGGAAATGAAGTACGCTTCACCTTTTGGTACAGAGAAGGATAAAATAAAAAATTTATTGATCGCAGCCTCTGGAAACGACCAAAGAGTTTTAAACGATCTTGTTGATTGTCTTTCTGAGGAGCAACTTGTGAAATGCTTCGATAAGCTTTCTAAAGTCTACGGTTACACCGGTTCTTATGGACAAGTAGTAAGTCCAAAAATTAAATAATACTTTGGATCATATAAAAGAGTTTAACTTTTTTTCTCAGCAGAAAGAAGATCCAGACCCAAAAAATCCTCTTGATAAATTTTTAAGGGAGAATTGGGATTGGATCGGAAAGCTTTTTGAAAAACACGGACTACGTGCTATCAACTACGATGTTGTTAGCACTTTAATGTTTATGACTGAATTCGATCCTCCCAGGGATGAAATGCCTAAGGATATCTCTTTTCTGGTAAATGATATCCGTGATTCTATATCATTCAAAATGGGAGACACCTCTCTAGATTGGAGATTTGGTATTGGCGATCCATTTTTATTAAGGTTTTTTACAGAAACTCCTTTTACTTAATCTTAAATTTTTATCGTTGGAAGAAACATTAATAGGAATAGATTTCTCCTTGAATTCCCCTTCTTTTTGTATATTATCAGATAACAATTTTTCATGGACCTCTATTACGAGGTCAGATAGAAGTGCTGATTCTTTAACGAAAAACAAGAAGAAGCCTTTCTCCGTTTTATCTGAAACAGATGGATTTGAGATTATTTTTATAGATAGGAAACAAATCCCTGATGACTATTCAGGTAGGGAAAGAACTAAGATAATATACTTTTATGAAATAGCGGAATTGATTTGGAACAAGATTTTAGAGAAAGTTGGAGACAGAAATTTCAAGGTTGCAATGGAGGGATTAAGCTTTTCCTCGAATGGAAACTCTCTCATCGATATCTCAATGGCCACTGCTTTTTTAAGACTACTTATTATAAAAAAAATAGGTTCGGAAAATTTCCATGTTTTTTCCCCAACCTCTATAAAAAAATTCGCAATGAAGGGTAATGCAAAAAAAGACCAGCTCTATGATGCTCTAATTGCATTAAAAAACGATGAAACCAATTTAAATAAATTTACTAGTATTCTTAAAGACAATAGATCAGAGTGGATTACCCCAGCGGGGCAGGTTAATAAGCCACTTGACGATTTAGTCGATTCAACCTGGATTACCCTTTATTTGGATAATCTGATAAAAAATAATTACGATACCCCGAAATAAAATATTTATTGGAAACTAAAGAATACAAATTGCATAAAAACTTCAATAGGATCATACATTTATAAAAATTAAAAATTAAAAAACAATTTATGGGAAATTTAGACATTTTTAACTTAGACGCAGAAACATTTGTAACAAAAACAAATCAAAATCAAGGAAAGGATCTGGACTTTTATAAGCCGTATCCTGAAGACGGAAAGGATGGGGTTTATAAATCTTTAGTGAGATTTATTCCGAATCCAGCTAATCCGTCGAAATCAAAAATCCACAAATATTACGTTTACCTGAAAGATCCAGTAAGCGGAAATAGCTTTTCGGTAGATTGCCCTTCAACTGTTGGAAAAAAATCTATCCTAAAAGAGCTTTTTTGGAAGCTTAAAAACTCACACTCAGCAGCAGATCAGGAGATTGCAAAAAGTTTTTCTCGAAAAGAAGATTACTATTCATTGATCCAGATAGTACAGGACAAGAATAAACCAGAAATCGAGGGTAAAGTAATGCTTTTCAAATTCGGTAAAAAACTAAATGATCTTATAGAAGCACAGCTTCAGCCAGAATATGGCGATCCATGTAACCCATACGATCTTTTCGAAGGAAGAGAATTTGCAATTAATGTAAGAAAAGTTGGGGAGTGGAACAACTACGATCTTTGTGGTTTTGTTGGGGAAAAAACACCAATTAAAGTTAATGGTGTTCAGATGAAGAAAACTCAGGAGGACATGGAAAAAATCCTCGAGTATCTTAATAAAGATCCAAAAAATCTAACTTCGTTTGATTACAAGGACTGGGACGATGAGGTTACAGAAAAAGTAATGGGTGTTATTAGAAACACCATTCCTGAAAGCAGATTAATAAACGAGATCGTTGGATCTGTGTCTTCTTCTCCTTCTGCTAAAAATCAATCTTCGCCAGCGGAATCAAAATCACAATCTCAAGAGATATATCAGGACTCTTTTAACAGTTCTGCAGATATGGAGACCAAGCCATCACAAGCAACTAAATCTCAAAGCTCGTCAAGTTCTTCTTTGGAGGATCTCTACAACGATCTATAATTTTAAAAAAACTCGGGACAATATCTTAGGGATATTGTCCTTTTTTTTGCTATGGAATTAAGTAGAGCCCAAGATATTATTAGTTTAATCCTTTCTAAGGAATTTAGAGGGGATGCTTCTCGCCATGTTATTTACAAGGCAGGGAATAGATTAAATTTCTCCTGCCCGTACTGTGGCGATTCCACAAGAGATTCTAAAAAGAAGAGGGGAAATTTCTACATAGACACTTTATCGTTTAAATGCTATAATGGCGGATGCGGGATCTTCAAGGATTCCGCTTCTTTTTTTAGGGACTTTAGTGTTTATGGAAAACTTACAGAGGATGAGAAATCTCAGATTAAAAATCAAATAGAAGAAAACAAAAGCAAGAGAAGGAATTTTTATGGCAAAGTAGATCTGAGCCTTTTCTTCGATACTGATTTAGATCAGATTCTTATTCCTAGACAGGAATTCATGAAATCCTTAAAATTAAAGGAGGTGTACGATTCTCCGATAGCTTCTTATTTATTAAAGAGATGTCAGAAATTAGATTCAAGATTTGCTTGGGATCCCAAGTGGGAAAAACTGTATCTTTTGAATTTAACCCCCGAAAATCAAATTCTGGGCCTTCAGGTTAGAAACATGAATTCGATAAAAGGATCTTCTAAGTACTACACTTATAAACTCAGTGGGATCTATGAGAAGATATTGAAAGTCAAGGATCCAGAAATTATTTCCAATGCCCAGAAGATTGATCCTATCGCAAGTCTCTTTGGAATAGGATCTCTAGACTTTGCAAGATCCATAACATTATTTGAAGGTCCTATGGATTCTTGGTTTTGGCCTAATTCTATAGCTCTTTGTTCTGTAGAAAATAAATTCCCCTTTGATGTAGAAAACGTCAAATACTGGTTTGACTGGGATTCTGCAGGGAGACAGAAATCTGTAGAGCTACTTAGTGAGAATAAGTGTGTTTTTAACTGGGGGAAATTTTTAGAGGAAAATGAAATAACCAAGAATCAAAAATGGGATCTAAACGATTTAGTTATGCATCTTAGAAAAACTGGCAAAAAAATTAAAAGATTCGATTATTATTTCACAGACAACCCTTTAGACCTTGGAGATTTTATTAACATTTGATGAATTTATGATCGAAGAAAGCATGAAATTCTGGGAAGATGAAGTCTCAAGAAGATCTGGTAAAAAAATGAAATCACCTGTTCTTTTGAAAGAAAAAGAACTCAACGGTTTACATTTAAAATTTCCAGACCCTGAATCTCCACCTGTGAAGGTCAGAAAGAAAAATTCAAATCTTAAAACATTCAAAGAAATAGAGCTATCAAAGAAAAAAGAATCAAAGAATAAAAAAATATTTTAATGAGCGAAGAGAAAAAAGATTTTAGTAAAATATTCGAGAATGAAAGAAGCGAATGGAAGGAAAAGATCCAAGGGATATCTCTCCATCTTAAAAGCATAAAAACTGTAGCTGAAGCGCAGGTTGATTTATTTGGATCTAGACAAATTCTGCTAGAGTATAGCTTTAAGCTTGCAGCCATAGTTACCAAACTCAACAGCAAATATTCAGTTGAAAAATCACGTAAGCTAAAAGAATACTCTGAGAAGAGTGATATTAGATACGGATCAAACGAAAAGACTGTTTTAATAGAGGGTGAACTTGTTGAGATCACAGAAAAAATAAATCTTGTAGAGGGTCACCGTAAATTTATAGATCAGACTGTACAAACAGTGGACCACATGCTTTATGGGATTCGCCAAAGAATCGCATTAGAGGATTACCTGAGAGGATCCACGATAAAATAAAGGGAGTAGCATGACTAAGTTTAACATATCAGAGGATAAACAATGGTTAGTATTATCAGAATGTACTGATGACATAGAGAGAAAGCAGATTGAAATCTCATTAACTAAAAAAATACATAACTTTTTTTTCCATCCCCTTGTGAAGAAAAAGATATGGGACGGAAACGTTTGCTTTGTCGAGAAGAAAGGTCCTTTTTGGAAAATTCCAATAGGTCTATGGCGTGAGGTTATGCAGATTGCAGAGGATTATAAATATGATTTTGAAATAATAGGTCTCGATAAACTTATATTGAGCGATTTGTCTTTAGAAGAATTCACTGAATGGGTAAACGATTTCTTCGTAGACTCTGAAATGAAACCGAGGGATTATCAAATAGAGACCGCCTGGAAATTGATAAAGTACAGATATTCAGTTTCGGAGGTTGCGACATCCTCAGGAAAAACCCTTATCTCCTTTATGATTTTTGCCTACCTAAAATCAAAAGGTCTAATCAGAAAATTTTTAATGATAACCCCAAGTACAAATCTGGTATTTCAGGGGAGTGAGGATTTCGAAGATTATGGATTAGCTAAACTCGGGGTAAAGATACAACAGATAGGTGGAGGAAGTAAGAAAAGAGAAGGATGTGATTTAATTATCGGGACATTCCAATCCCTAGTTAAACAGGAGGAAGAGTTTTTTGACGAAATTGATGCTGTTTTTGTTGATGAGTGTCATCACACCAATTCAATGTCAATAAAAAAAATAGTCTCCAAGTGTATGAAATCTGGATGGAGGTTCGGCCTTACCGGAACTCTCACTAAAAGAGGTACTGCGGATTATCTCACGATCCAACAATTTCTTGGTCCCCTTATAGTTGAGATCCCGCCTAGCTTTCTTTTTGATAATAATTACGCTACACCTGTTTCAATAAAGGTTGTGATGCTCGATTGGCTTGACCCTGAATTAAAGGATAAACTTTCAGATCTGAAATTGAATCAAAATAATTTAGAGGGTAACGATATCTACAACATCGAGAGAAAGCTTGTTATCGAAAGTAAAAAAAGGCTGAATTATATTGTTGACTTCATATCAAAAACCTCAAAAAATTCTTTAGTGCTATTCCAATCGGTTAAAGACGAATACGGAAAACAAATATGGAATCTACTAAGGGAAATAACCAACGATAAGGAGGTTTTTTATGTGGATGGCGATACAGATGAGAATTTGAGGGAAGAGTATAAAACAAGAATGGCATCAGGAGGTAATAAAATACTAATAGCAACATACGGAACGTTTTCCACTGGTATTTCAATTAACAACTTACATAATATTTTTCTTGTTGAGTCATACAAGAGTGAAGTTCTGATCAAGCAAAGTCTTGGAAGGGGAATGAGAAAAATGGAGGGAAAAGAAAAGGTGATAGTTGTGGACTTTGTAGACGATTTCTCAACCCCGAGATATCAAAACTACCTTATCAAACACAGTAATGCTAGATTGGAGATTTATAGAAAAGAAGGTTTTGAACACAAAATCTATAAGGTCAAGATTTAATTTCCGATATATACAGAAAGTTTTGTCTACTTATGAAATTACAAAATTTCGATGATTTTTCGAAATCCTCTGTTAACGAATCCAGATATTATTTTGGCGGGGGCAGTGGATCTATCTATTCGGGTAATTCCTCGGACATGTTCTCTGGAAAAACTAAGTTCAGTCGTTGGATGAGATCTATAGCTAGCGATTACAAATCAAAACAAAAAGAACTGGTAACCCCAGACAGTTCTCCTGAGGGTGATCTTGGGACTCAGACCTTAAAAAGATCACAATCTGTGATACCTTTATTTGGTAGATTGATCTTTGGTGCAGGAGCAGCTATAACTGATTTCTTTACCGGCAAGAAAGGAAAGAACGGTGATAAGCTTACTAAAAAAGAGGTGGATCAGGATATGGATAAAGTGTTGGATAAATGGGAGGATAGCGAAATTAAAAATAAAAAAGTGACACAGAAAGATGCTGAGAATTTCTATACATCTGGTGTTTTACAGGGACAAAAGTACTTTGGAGGTGGATATGACCCATCTTCTCCAAGGAACAAAGACGAAAAGGCTTATACAGAGTATTTAGGAGGCGCTATGAACCGTTATTTTGATAAAATCGATTAATCCGTACCATGAGTAAAAAAGTGCTAAATTTTGAAAGATATAAGCTTATAACGGAGGGCGGTGCTGCAATTAAATCGGCAAGGAGTATTCGACAGGACGAATTTATTAAAACATTAGATCACATTAAGCAATTTCTTTTTCCTCTCCTTGAGATAAGTCCAAGAGAGGAGGACGAGGAGTTTATAAGTATAGGAAGCTTGGGAAAGAAAAAAAGTGAGTCAGAAACTTCAGGAGATCTTGATATTGGTTATGATGCTCTTGTTTTTTCACAAAGGCATTCGATCCCACTAAATTCATGTTCCTCTGAAGTTTATAGGATTCTCTCTGAAAATTTAGTTGGAACCCTTGGATATGATGTTGAAATCAAACACATTCCTGGATTTAAGATTGTTAGTGTTGCTTGGCCGATAGAAGGTGATTTGTCGAGAGGACTTGTTCAGGTTGATCTTATTCCAATCTCCAGTATGGACTGGGCAAGATTTATTTATTATTCACCTGATTATAGAAGCGACGAAAGCAGATATAAATCAGCTCATAGAAACTGGCTTCTATCTGCAATACTTTCAGCGAGAATTAATGTTTTGGAGAGAGATACTGAGGGTGGAGTTTTAGATTACGATTCGCCAGTTCTAATCCTTTCAGATGGCCTTTTTTGGCACAAGAAGAGCTACAGAGGAATATTAAAACCTAGACTTAAACACTCTAAAAAAATAGAGGGAAGTGAAAGATTTATAACAAATAATCCTCAGGAGTTTATAGATTTCACATTAGGCCCTGGATATTCTCAGGAAGATATTAAAACATTTGAGGATCTTTTTTCTATTATAACTGGACCAGATTTTGATTTAAAAGAGAAATTACCCGAAATAAAACAAAGATATATTGATTATATGGAGAGAGTAAAACTCCCTATACCATCAGAATTAAATTCAATTTAAAAATTTCACAACCAAATAAGTAATGGCAGGTATCTCACATCTATATGATCTCTACAATAAGAAAGGTAAGGATTTTATTGAAAAACTATTAAATTCTTATGTAACCATTAATGAAAAAATGGATGGATCTGCTTTTGTGTTTGATCGTGATCTTCAAAGTGGTAAGTTTAATTTCTATAAAAGGGATCAGAGGAACCCTATTACACTTGTGGATCGTACCCTGATGAAGTACTATGAAAAACCAATTCAATACATCGAATCTCTTCCTCCACACATCCTCCAAAAAATACCAAGAGGGTGGAAGTTCGGTCTAGAATATTTTTCTAACAATCAGCCTGTAGAAATAGTTTATGATAGGATTCCTAAAAACAATCTAATTCTTTCCTATATTCAGGCGAGAGACGAGAATGGTAAGGAGAGGATGATACAAGATAAAAATGAACTTGATAATTGGGCAGATATAATCGGAGTTGAAAGACCACCAATTATTTTTCAAGGAAAGTTAAATGAGGATCAAAAAGAGCAGATTTTTAATTTTTTAAGAACCCCATTCGATCAGTTAGTAAATGAGTATAAGACAAGAAGTTTTGTTGCATTTATTATCGGTGTTTTAAACCCTTCTTTAAAGTCTACAGCATTAAACTTAGATCTTGAAAAACCGATAGAGGGAATAGTTTTTAGGTTTGATTCTGGCGACGGAGAGGGAGAAACAATTTTGGGTAAAATGGTTGACCCTGTTTTCACTGAAGTTGCTAAATCAAAAGCAAAGAAAAAGATAGAAACTAAACCTAGCGACGTTCTTGGAATTGCAATACTTGATGTTATGAACTTTATCCTCGAAAGAGGAGTGAAATCTTTTAATATAGAAGGGGATAGTGAGGATAATAGATACGTTTCTTTCATCTCTGATGTTTTCTATAATTTCTTAAAAGAGTATGACCACAAGTATAAAAATGCCGATTTTCAAGAGCCAGATTATCTGAGGAAAGACGAGTTTAGGATAAACAGAAATCTTATTGATGATAAGAGGGTTTTACACTATATTGATAAAGATGAGTCCTTCGAGTCCCTTTATAAATTAATTCTTAACTCTTTCAGAAAAATTAGAAAAAGAGCTTCTGGTATAATAACAGAAGGTGTATTGCAGCAATTTAACGAACTTGTAAAAGAGATAGAATCTGCAGTAGCTGTTAAAAAAGAAAAAAAGACCGATGTTCTTCAGGAGAGTCAAAGCATTCCTCACTTTTTGGATTTTAAGAAAAAGAATTTCTCGAACAAGAAGGTTGATTATCTCACAAACGAAAAGGACGAAGAGACCGAACAAGTTGAAGAAAAGGACGACCAATTTTTTTCTTACAAAGAATTTATTAGTGCACTTGAAAAACTGGATTCATCTAGAGAAGCAATTATGCCCAGTGCTATCTCAGAGGAGTCAGATCCTAATAAAAAATTAGAACCAGTAAATTTGCTGGTGGGTAGATTCCAGCCTTTCCACAAGGGACA